>WBZM01000207.1_pt1 | contig 95570 bp, 86 predicted proteins | sample 5204271 | NCBI WGS metagenome assembly WBZM01 (sample SAMN12344346, study PRJNA552823) | activated sludge metagenome | biome: Activated sludge suspended growth; feature: Nitrification reactor; material: Wastewater; isolation source: activated sludge from nitrification reactor of wastewater...
GCCGGCATCGGCCGCACCGCCGAAGAACTGCAGTGGGATTTGAACTACCTGCTCCAGTTGTGGCGTGCCATCGAAGGCGCCGCGCAGGCTCAGGACGGCGCCTTCCTGATCTACCAGGAAGGCAGCTTGGTGATCCGCGCGATCCGCGACTACTTCCAGCCCGACATCGGCGAAATCCTCATCGACACCGACGACGTGTTCGAGCAGGCGCAGCAGTTCATGGCGCACGTGATGCCGACCAACGTCAATCGGGTCAAGCGCTACCGCGACGACGTGCCGCTGTTCTCCCGTTTCCAGATCGAACACCAGATCGAAACTGCCTTCGGCCGCCAGGTCGACCTGCCCTCGGGCGGCGCCGTGGTGATCGACCATACCGAAGCGCTGGTCGCTATCGACGTGAACTCCGGTCGCGCCACCCGCGGTGCCGACATCGAGGAAACCGCGCTGCGCACCAACTGCGAGGCAGCCGACGAAATCGCCCGCCAGTTGCGCCTGCGCGACCTGGGCGGCCTGATCGTCATCGACTTCATCGACATGGAAAGCAGCAAGAACCAGCGCGAGGTCGAAAACCGCCTGCGCGACGCGCTGCACCACGACCGCGCCCGCGTGCAGACCGGCAAGATCAGCCGTTTCGGCCTCATGGAACTGTCGCGCCAGCGCCTGCGCCCGGCCCTCGCGGAAACCAGCTACATTCCCTGCCCGCGCTGCTCGGGTACCGGCCACATCCGCAGTACCGAGTCCGCCGCGCTGCACATCCTGCGCATCCTCGAAGAAGAGGCCATGAAGGAGAACACCGGCGCGGTTCATGTGCAGATCCCGGTCGACGTCGCCACCTTCCTGCTCAACGAGAAGCGCGCCGACATCCAGACCATCGAAATGCGCCACAAGGTGAATGTGCTGCTGATTCCGAATCAGCACATGGAAACGCCGGCCTACCAGCTGACGCGCCTGCGCCACGACCAGCTCAATCAGGAAGATGTCGCGGTTCCGTCCTACAAGATGGTGGATGCGCCATCCGAACCGACCTACCAGCCGCCCTCCGCGCAGACCGAAGATCGGCCGCAACGCATGGAGGCAGCCGTCAAGGGCATTACGCCCGACCGCCCTGCGCCCGTCGCGGCGCCGCAACCGGCCGCCGCACCCGCTCAGGCAGCGGCCCCGGCGCCAGTGGTCGAGCGCGCTGGCATCATGGACAAGATCTTCGGCTGGTTCCGTGGAAACCGCCGACCCGCACCCGCGGCCAACGACGCACAGTCTGCGGTCGCCGCCGCTGTCGCGCCGGCGCCAACGGGCGCACCGCAGCGTGCCGAGCGCGGCGAACGCCGCGGCCAGCGCGGCAATGCGCGCGGCGAGCGCCGCGAAAGGCCGGAACGCGGCGACCAACGTGCAACGCAGGCGCGCACCGACGGCGAAGCCGGGCGCAACGAACGCCCGCCGCGCCCGCCGCGTCCCGAGCGCGGAGATCGGGCTGAGCGCGCGGAACGCCAGGAACGCGGTGAAAACAGCCGCCAACAAGGCCGCCAGCCCAAGGAACCCCGCGAACCGAGGGAACCGAGAGAACCGCGCGAGCCCCGCGAGCAGCGCGAACCGAAGGAACAGCGCGAACCCCGCGAACCACGCCAGCCGCAACTGCCCGAAAACGCGTCGCCCGCCCAGGGAGAATTGCTCGCCCCCGCGAGCGGCGCACCCGCGGCCGAGGGCACGGAAGCCGGTCAACGCAGCCGGCGCGGTCGGCGTGGCAGGCGCAACGGCGAACGCGGGGAACGTGGCGATCGTGCGGGCGGCCAACCGGCTGCCGGCGCGGAAGGCATCGCTGCCGAAGAAATCGGATCTGGCGAAGCCCCGGCGCTTGTTTCCGGCGAACCAGTGACAAACGGCGCGCCGGTTTCCGCTCCGCTGGTCGAGTCGTCGGTGCCTGCGCTGATCGAAGAAACCGTGGCCCTTGCGCCCGTGCCCGTCAGCGAACCGGTCGAAGTTAAGTCGTCCGCAGACGTGTCGGTAGCGGCAGCCGAAGCCCCTCTTCCTGTGGTCGCCGAAGCGGTGACGGAAAGCGAATCCTCCGAGCCGACGCCGCACGCGGCGGAAGAGCCGGTCGCCGCCGTGGCCAAGCCGGAACCTGTTCCAGCAACGCCACCGGCGCCACGCGCCAGCATGATCGAAGCCGCTGCGGCCGCATTGCAGGACCGCACGGTAGCGTCACCTGTTGCGCCGGTTGCGGTCGATCTCGATCAGGCGCTGCAGGAAAGCGGTCTGGTGATGGTTGCCACCAATCCGGATCGTGCCGCCCAGCCGGCGCCCGAAACACCGGCCCCGGTACTCGGCCGCAAGCCGCGCCCACCGGTTGTGATCGAGGCCGCGCCGTTGCAGCAGGTGGAAACCCAGAAATAGCAGTGCACGCGCGATCTGCGGCAAAAGGGCCGGCTTGCCGGCCCTTTTCCATCGCGCGCCGGTGTGCTTCAGCAACCTGGCCGGAAAAGCGCACCGAACAGCCATCTCCAGCTATACCGGCCTGGAACGCCCGTGGTTGCTTGCCGTGCGGGCAACCATGCCCAGAAACGCCTGTCCATGCGGGTTCCAGGGCGCAAGCCCGGTAATCCTCACACCTCGCGCAGATGATCGAGCAGCCCGCGCGCTGCGTCTTCGGCCATGTCAAGCACGGCTTCGAACCCGGCCGGCCCGCCATAATAGGGATCGGGCACCTCGTCTTCCATGGTGTCTCGGCCGTAACGCAGAAATAGCTGGATGCGCGGGTGGTACACCGGCGGGCAAAGCTCCATCAGGTTCGCAACGTTTTCGCGATCCATGGCCAGCACGAGGTCGAACAGCGCGAAATCGTCACGGCGCACCTTGCGGGCACGCAAGCCTTTAAGGTCGTAGCCCCGTTTTGCCGCCGCGGCGATCGCTCGCGGGTCAGGCGGTTCGCCCGCGTGGTAGCCGTGCGTCCCAGCAGAATCCACTTCGATAAACATCTCCAGCCCACTGTTTTTTATTATTTTTTTCAGGACACCTTCTGCCGTTGGCGAGCGGCAGATGTTGCCCATGCAAACCAGGAGGATGCGCTTTTTCGACTGCAAGCCCATCAGGTCGCTCCATGTTGATCGGCGCCGAACGCCTTCTGGCGCAGACGGAACAATTCATCGCGCGCCGCAGCGGCCTGCTCGAACTCGAGATTCTTCGCGAATTCGATCATTTGCTTTTCCAGGCGCTTGATTTCCCGCCCCAAGTCGCGCTCGCTCATGCTCTCGTAACGCGCCCGCTCCTGGGCCAGCGCACGAGCGCCCGTCTCTTCATCTTCGGTATAAACACCGTCAATTATATCCTTGATTCGTTTGATAACTCCTTTGGGCGAAATGCCGTGCTCGGTATTGAATCCGATCTGCTTGGCGCGCCGCCGCTCAGTTTCGCCGATTGCCGCACGCATCGAATCCGTCTCGCGATCGGCGTAGAGGATCGCTGTGCCGTTGAGGTGGCGTGCCGCGCGTCCGATGGTCTGGATCAGGCTGCGCGTCGAGCGCAGAAAGCCCTCCTTGTCGGCATCGAGAATTGCAACCAGCGATACCTCTGGAATATCAATACCTTCCCTCAATAAATTAATGCCGACCAACACATCGAACTCGCCCAGCCGAAGGTCGCGGATGATCTCCACGCGCTCCACCGTATCGACGTCGGAATGCAGGTAGCGCACGCGGATGCCGTTCTCCGCCAGATATTCGGTCAGATCCTCGGCGAGACGCTTGGTCAGCGTGGTGATCAACACGCGTTCGTTCTTCGCCACGCGCAGCTTGATCTCGCCCAGCACGTCGTCGACCTGCGTAGACGCCGGCCGGACTTCAACCACGGGATCGACCAGCCCGGTCGGCCGTACCACCTGCTCGACCACCTGGCCCTGATGGTGCTTTTCGTAATCGGCCGGCGTCGCCGATACGAAGATGGTTTGCGGCATCAGGCGCTCGAATTCATCGAAGCGCAGCGGCCGGTTGTCGAGCGCCGAAGGCAGGCGGAAGCCGTAGTCCACCAGATTCTGCTTGCGCGACATGTCGCCCTTGAACATGCCGCCGATCTGGGGCACCGTCACGTGCGACTCGTCGATGAACATCAGCGCGTCGCGCGGCAGGTAATCGATCAGCGTCGGCGGCGGTTCGCCCGCAGCACGGCCCGACAGGTGGCGCGAGTAGTTCTCGATGCCCTTGCAGAAGCCCAGTTCGGTGAGCATTTCGAGGTCGAAGCGCGTGCGCTGCTCGATGCGCTGCGCCTCCAGAAGCTTCTGCTGCGAGACGAAGGTTTCGACCCGTTCGCGCAATTCCACCTTGATCGCCTCGCAGGCGCGCAGCACGGTGTCGCGCGGCGTCACGTAGTGGCTCGACGGATAGACGGTGAAGCGCGCCAGCTTGTGCTTCTGGTGCCCGGTCAGCGGGTCGAACAACGTGAGATGCTCGATCTCGTCGTCGAACAATTCGACGCGCAGCGCCAGCTCGGCATTTTCTGCCGGGAAGATGTCCAGCACGTCGCCTCGCACGCGGAACACGCCGCGCTTGAACTCCATGTCGTTGCGCTGGTACTGCATCGAGGTCAGCCGGCGGATGATGTCGCGCTGCGCAAGTTTCTCGCCCTCGCGCAGGTGTAGCACCATGCTGTGGTAGTCGACGGGGTCCCCGATGCCGTAAATCGCCGACACCGAGGCGACGATCACGCAGTCACGCCGCTCCATCAGGCTCTTGGTCGCCGACAAGCGCATCTGCTCGATGTGCTCGTTGATCGCAGAATCCTTCTCTATGAACAGGTCGCGCGACGGTACGTAGGCTTCCGGCTGGTAATAGTCGTAGTACGACACGAAGTACTCGACGGCGTTCTCGGGGAAGAATTCGCGGAACTCGGCGTAGAGTTGGGCCGCCAGCGTCTTGTTCGGCGCCATCACGATGGCCGGGCGCCCCGTGCGCGCGATCACGTTGGCCATGGTGTAGGTCTTCCCCGAACCCGTCACGCCTAGCAGGGTCTGGAACGACAGCCCGTCCTCGATGCCTTCGACCAGCTTTGCGATTGCCTCAGGCTGATCCCCTGCCGGGGCAAACGGCTGGTGCAGCCGCCACGGACTTCCCTCGAAGCCTGCGACGGGCACGTCGGGAGCTTTGATCTGCACGCTGTCGGAATGGTCGGCCATGATAAAATTCGCGGTCCGTCAATCGCTTGGATCCGCGACCCGGATTCGAGGACAAACCGGCATTATTCCGCAATTCGCCGCACCGGACATACCGTGTCCCGATGCCGCAACGACCGCAACCTGGAGCATTCATGACCTCTTCGATATTCGCCGCGGTGGAAATGGCCCCGCGCGACCCGATTCTTGGCCTGAACGAAGCCTTCAATGCCGACAGCCGCACCACCAAGGTGAACCTCGGCGTCGGCGTGTACTTCGATGACAATGGCAAGATTCCTCTACTGGGCGCCGTCAAGTCCGCCGAAGAGGTGCGCCTCAAGGCTGCGCCGCCGCGTGGTTACCAACCGATCGAAGGTGCCCCCGCCTACAACCAGGCGGTACAAAACCTGCTGTTCGGCAAGGATTCGGCCCTGATCGCCGACGGCCAAGTGCTGACCGCCCAAGCGCTTGGCGGCACCGGCGCGCTGAAGATCGGAGCCGACTACCTCAAGCGCCTGAACCCGTCGGCCAAGGTTTACATCAGCGATCCGTCGTGGGAAAACCACCGTGCGCTGTTCGAATCCGCCGGCTTCGAGGTCGAAAACTACGCCTACTACGATGCGGCCACGCGCGGCGTCAATTTCGAGGGCATGAAGCAGAGCTTCAAGGCCATGCCCGCGGGCTCGGTGGTCGTACTGCACGCCTGCTGCCACAACCCGACCGGCGCCGACCTTTCCGACGCACAGTGGGGCGAAGTCGTCGACCTGTGCCGCGAGCGCGGCCTGGTGCCTTTCCTCGACATGGCCTACCAGGGCTTCGCCGAGGGCATCGAGGCCGACGCGGTGGCGGTACGCGCCTTCTCCGCTTCCGGCCTGCAGTTCTTTGCTTCCAGTTCGTTCTCGAAGAACTTCTCACTTTATGGCGAACGCGTCGGCGCACTGTCGATCGTTACCGCCGGAAAGGACGAGACCGCGCGCGTCATGTCGCAGCTCAAGCGCGTCATCCGCACCAACTACTCGAACCCACCGACGCACGGCGGCGCGCTGGTTTCCGGCGTACTCGCCTCGCCCGAGCTGCGTGCAACGTGGGAACAGGAACTGGCCGGCATGCGTGACCGGATTCGCGCAATGCGCACTGGCCTGGTAGATGCCATCAAGGCCGAAGGCGTGACACAAGACTTCTCGTTCGTGGTCAAGCAGCGCGGCATGTTCTCCTATACCGGCCTGACGGCAGCGCAGGTTGAGAAGCTGAAAAACGAGTTCGGCATCTATGCGGTGTCGACCGGCCGCATCTGTCTGGCGGCGCTGAACACCAAGAACATCGGCTACGTGGCCAATGCGATTGCAAGCGTGCTGAAAGGCTGAACGCCAGCCGACGTCAAACGAAACGGGCGCCGCGGCGCCCGTTTTTGCCTGCTTGGCTCAACAATCACTGCGCTCGTGGCTCCTGTGCCGCGGCATCGGCTGACGTCCCACCGCCTCGACGTCCCTTCAGAACAGGATCGGACAGTGTGCCGGAGATGGAAACCGGCACATTCACCTGATTGGCTGAACCGCGCAATTGCACGTCCATCGCGCCCTCCAGCTTGCCACCCGCCTGGTTCAGGTGTCCGAATGCCGCAAGAGCGCCAGAGTGCCCACGCAAGCCTCCCAGGCGCCACTTGCCACCCTCGAAGCTGACGCTGCCTTCGAGCTCTTCCAGTCGAATGTCACCCCCGCGCACCGGGATTTCGCTGCGACTGTTGCGTACCGCTTCCACGAGATCGAAACCCTGGAACACGCCGTTGTCTACCTTGAACGGCCCGCTGCCGGACAGCGCGCGCAACGCGCCGGCGAAGCTTTCACCATTTCCGCGCAGGCTCAGGCGGCCACCCGCTGTGCCCTGGATGCGCGCGGCAGGCTCGACCATGGCGAACAGTCGCTGTAAGCCGATACGTTCAAACTTCCCCTGGATCGACAAATCGACCCGCTGCGCCCATTGCACTGTCGCAGAACCCGACATGACACCGTCGAACACGCGCAGGTCGAACTTGTCCGCGCGAAGCGCATCGCGCGTCAGCACAGCCTGGGCGTCGATCGACTCGACCGGAACGCCGCCGGCCAGCGGAAGGCGCCATGCCGTACTGCCGAGAGTCAGCTTCAACGCGTGCTTGCCCTCCGGCACTGCGACCACGCTTACCGCGCCGTTGCCGCCATTGAGACGGATCTCGGAAATGCCGGCATCGGGCGTCAAGAGAATGTCACCCGTCACATCGTCGAGCGACATTCCCGAAATCGACACGGTCGCGCGCTCTACGCGAACCCGCTGCAACTGGAGCGTATCGACCGACGGCGTGCGGCGTTCGTCGAGGAGCGCGAGGATCGCGTTCTGGTCGATCACCGGCCTCTCGAGTACCACGGTGCCCAGTTTCCATGACGGCCCGCCCAGGGTCGTCACATTGGGTATGACCCGCAGCGACCCGACTGCAACGCCAGGCGACGCGCCCACTCGCACCTGCTCCAGAACGATGCCCGGCTCAGCCGAGAGCGCCAGACGCATGCTGCCGATGGAGACCGGTTGCCCCAGCCACGCCGACGCCCTGCGTTCCACCTCGCCGCGGTACCGATCGTATGGAAACAGTACGACACCGACTACTGCCGCAACCAGCAGCACGAGCAGCGCACGGGCCAAGTGCGATTTCCATCTGAATGGCTGCGCATCCTGCCCGCGGCGGATCTTCTTGATCCGGATCTTCCTGGGCGGCCTGGGTACCGTCGACGGCGCCAAAGACTCCTCGGCCGCCGGGGCGGCTGGTGCGACTACGCGTTCAACGGAGCGGGGCTTTATCGTAAACCACCGTTTCCAGAACGGCGCGCTGCGCGCCGGCGCCGCGACGACGGGCGCTGCCTCGGCAACCGGGGAATCATCGATTTCGTCCTCGAGATCGTCGAGGTCGATCTTCGGCTCGACACGCCAGCCTGAATGCTCGGGCAGGACGGAGTCGACCTGGGGTGGCAACTCGATCGGCTTGGGCGGTACCGGATCGGGCACCGGTACGGTCTTCGGCTCGCCCTCCGGGGCGTTGGCGGCCTCGAGACCCCGTCTGACGCGGTGCTCCTCCAGTGTCTCGATGAAACCACCCCGCACCAACTCGCCGAGCGATGCGCGCAGAAAGCCACCGTCACCCAGCTTGCGTGTCAGTTCGGCGACATTCGTCGCGCCGTCCACGAGAATCAGGACATTGCGCAGATTGCGCTGGACCAATCGGGTCCGCTGCAACAGCGCCCGTTCTCCCTCGGGTGTCTTGCAGTAGATCTGATCATCATTCATGACGATATTGTGCGCGATTCCGTTGTGTTTGGGTTTGGCGGCAATCCGGCTTGACGCAGCCCTGCGAGTTGTCTAACATTCGCGCCTCACCAATTCCCCGATAGCTCAGTCGGTAGAGCGCCGGACTGTTAATCCGTAGGTCCCTGGTTCGAGCCCAGGTCGGGGAGCCAAGTGCTTCAAGGGTCGCATCATGCGGCCCTTTTGCTTTCCCGCAGCTGGTGTTCACGGTCTGCCGGAATACGAATTTAGGCAAATTGTGAAATAAGTCCTCCCGGCATACTTGCCTTGGTTGGCCGGCAGTCAAACGAAAACGGCCGCGCGTCTCCGCGCGGCCGCCTATCAGGTGTATGGGATTTCGCGGGCGCGTCAGGCGCGCGCGGGCGGGTTCGGATGGCGCGCCTGACCGCCACCATAGCTGGACAGATCGGTCGGCTTGCCGCCTTTGGTCACCCTTACCGCGCAGTACTTGAACTCCGGTATCTTGCCGAACGGATCGAGCGCGGGATTGGTAAGCCGATTGACCGCTGCCTCGTAATAGCAGAACGCGATGAACAGGGCGCCCTCGGGCGTGCCGACGTCGGCACGCGCGTAGAGCACGATCTCGCCGCGACGCGAGCTGACCGTGATCGTGTCGCCGGCCCTGGCGCCGATGCGCTTGAGGTCGACGGGATTGAGCGTCGCGACCGCGTGCGGCTCGATCGCATCAAGCACATGCGAACGGCGCGTCATCGAACCGGTATGCCAGTGCTCGAGCTGTCGTCCCGTGATCAGCACCATCGGGTACTCGTCGTCGGGTTGCTCATCGGCCCACACCAGCTTCGCCGGGACGAACTTGCCACGCCCGTCTGCAGTCGGAAACGTCTCGGTAAACACCACGGGCTCGCCGGGATCGCCTTCCTTCTCGCACGGGTAGGTCACCGCATCCTGCGCCTCGAGCCGCTGCCACGTGATACCAGCAATCGACGGCATCGCGTTGCGCATCTCGTCGAATACGTCCGCCACGCCAACGTAGTTCCAGTCGAGACCGAGGCGCTGCGCCATCTGCTGAATGATCCAGAGATCCTCGCGTGCATCGCCGGGACAGGCAAGTGCCTTGCGTCCAAGCTGGACCGTGCGATCTGTGTTGGTAAAGGTTCCGGTCTTCTCCGGGAAGGCCGACGCGGGAAGCACCACGTCGGCAAGATACGCCGTCTCGGTGAGGAATATATCCTGCACCACGAGGAAATCGAGCTCCGCCATCGCCTGACGCGCGTGATCGGCATCCGGATCCGACATCGCCGGGTTCTCGCCCATGATGTACATGCCCTTGATGATGCCGGCATGGGTCGCATCCATGATCTCGACCACCGTCAGACCCGGCTTCGGGTCGAGTGTCGCGCCCCACAGACTCTCGAACTTTGCGCGCACATCGGCATTGTCCACCCGTTGGTAATCAGGGAAAACCATCGGGATAAGGCCCGCGTCGGAGGCGCCCTGCACGTTGTTCTGCCCGCGCAGCGGATGCAGGCCCGTACCAGGACGCCCGATCTGGCCCGTCATCATTGCCAGCGCGATCAGGCATCGGGCGTTGTCTGTGCCATGTACGTGCTGAGACACACCCATACCCCAAAGGATGATCGAGCCCCTGGACGTTGCATAGAGTCGCGCGACGGTGCGCAGCGTTTCGGCATCGATGCCGCAGACCGGCGCCATCGCTTCCGGCGTGAATGCCTTGACGTTGCGCTTGATCTGGTCGAAACCAGACGTGCGATCCGCAATGAACCTCTTGTCGACCAACCCCTCTTGGATGATCGCATGCATCATCGCATTGAGCATCGCGACGTCGGTATCGGGCTTGAATTGCAGGAAATGCGTTGCCTGCCGGGCCAGTTCGGAACGCCGCGGATCCGCGACAATCAATTTGGCTCCGTCGCGCACCGCATTCTTGATGAACGTCGCCGCAACCGGATGATTGACCGTCGGGTTTGCGCCGATGATGAACACAACCTCGGCCAGTTCCACGTCGCGCACCGGGTTAGACACCGCACCCGACCCCAACCCCTCCAGGAGAGCGACCACGCTCGATGCATGGCAAAGGCGCGTGCAATGGTCTACGTTGTTCGAGCCGAAACCCGTCCTTACCAGTTTCTGAAACAGGTAGGCTTCTTCGTTACTCCCCTTCGCCGATCCGAAGCCCGCCAGCGCCTGCACGCCGATCTCGTCGCGAATGCGCTTCAGCGAGCCACCCGCCAGGTCCAGCGCCTCTTCCCACGTTGCCTCGCGGAACACATCCTGCCAGTTGTTCGGGTCGACGGAAAAATCCTTGAGCTTCGGCACGCCGGGCTTGCGGATCAGCGGCTTGGTGAGTCGGTGCTGGTGGTGCACGTAGTCGAATCCGAATCGCCCTTTGACGCAGAGTCGCGACTGGTTCGCCGGTCCGTCGCGGCCGGTCACCTGCAGGATTCGGTTGTCCTTGACGTGGTAGGTCAACTGGCAGCCCACGCCGCAGTAGGGACAAACCGAGTCGACCAGCTTGTCCGGCACCTGCAATCCGACATTGCCGGATGGCATCAGGGCGCCCGTGGGACAGGCCTGCACGCACTCGCCGCAGGCCACGCAGGTGGACGCTCCCATCGGGTCATCCTGGTCGAAGACGATCTTCGAATGCGCGCCGCGGAACGCGTAGCCGATCACATCGTTGTTCTGCTCCTCACGGCAAGCACGCACGCAGCGGTTGCACTGTATGCACGCATCGAGATTGACTGCCATGGCCGGGTGCGACACGTCTGCCGCCGGCTGCTCGCGCCCAGGGAAACGCGGCGCACGTACCTCCAGTTTGCGCGACCAGTTGTCGAGTTCCGAGTCGAGTTTGTACGAGCCTTCCGGCATGTCGGCGCCGAGCAACTCGAGCACCATCTTCTGCGAATGACGAGCGCGTTCGCTTTCGGCCTTGACCTCCATCCCAGGGGTCGGTGCGCGACAGCAGGACGGTGCAAGGACGCGCTCTCCGGCAATCTCGACGACACAGGCACGGCAGTTTCCATCCGGCCGATAGCCGTCCTTGTAGCAGAGATGCGGAATCTCGACGCCGTGGCGTTTGGCCGTTTGCAGGATGCTCTCGCCGGGCGCCGCAAGCAGCTTGCGTCCATCGAGGGTGAATTCGATTGCCTGGGCCTTCGCTCCGGCGTCAACGGGTGCATTCATGTCCGGTTCCTGTTCCTGCCCGCTCAGGCAATTTCATGCGGGAAATACTTGATCACGCAGCGGATCGGATTCGGAGCCGCCTGCCCCAGACCGCATATCGACGCGTCCGCCATCGCCCGAGAAAGCTCTTCCAGCAGGCCGGCGTCCCACTTGTCCGCCTGCATCAGCATCGCAGCCTTCGACGTACCCACACGGCATGGCGTGCATTGGCCGCACGACTCGTCTGAAAAGAAATGCATGAGATTGCGCGCCGCGTCCTTGACGCTGTCGTGCTGTGACAGCACCACCACCGCCGCCGAACCAATGAAGCAACCATACTGATTCAGGGTGTCGAAGTCGAGCGGGATGTTCGCCATCGAAGCCGGCAGAATGCCGCCGGACGCTCCACCCGGCAGATAGGCGTAGAGTTGATGCCCGTCGAGCATGCCACCGCAATATTCTTCAACGAGTTCACGCAACGTGATGCCCGCGGGCGCAAGATGCACACCGGGGTTGTTCACGCGCCCCGAGACGGAGAACGAACGCAATCCCTTGCGGCCGTTGCGGCCGTGGCTGGCAAACCACTCCGGTCCTTTCTCGACGATGTCACGCACCCAGTAGACGGTTTCCATATTGTGCTCGAGCGTCGGACGGCCGAACAAACCAACCTGCGCTACATAGGGCGGACGCAGTCGCGGCATGCCACGCTTGCCCTCGATAGACTCGATCATCGCCGACTCCTCGCCGCAGATGTAGGCGCCGGCCCCGCGTCGCAATTCGATCGGCGGCAAGGCACACGGCGGATCCGCCACGAGTGCCGCCAGTTCGCGCGTCAGGATGTCACGCACCTGTGCGTACTCGTCGCGCAGGTACACAAACACCTCGCCGATCCCGACACACCAGGCGGCGATCAGCATGCCTTCGAGGAAACGATGCGGGTCGCGTTCGAGATACCAGCGATCCTTGAAGGTGCCGGGTTCACCTTCGTCAATGTTGACCGCCATCAGACGCGGCGCGGGTTCCTTGCGCACGATGCGCCACTTGCGCCCGGCCGGAAATCCTGCTCCGCCCAGACCGCGCAGTCCGGAATGTTCCAGGGCAGCAATCACGGTTTCGGGGTCGCGTTCGCCGCTCACGAGTTGCTGGAACAACTTGTATCCCCCGGCCTTGCGGTACGCCTTGTACCCGATATGCGCCCCCTTTTCCGGTTCACGCTTGCCCGTCGAAACCGCGGTAGAAACGGCATCGAGAGTCGCCACGGGAACCGGATTGCGTCCGACCACAACGACCGGTGCCTGTTCGCAACGGCCCACGCATGGGGCAGGAATCACGCGAACGGCCCGGCCGAGGATTTCCGGAAGGCGATCCAGCAACGCGTCGGACCCCGCCATCTTGCATGAGAGCGTTTCACACACGCGGACGGTCAGCGCCGCAGGAGCCGCCTCGCCCTCCCTGACAACGTCGAAGTGATGATAGAAAGTTGCCACCTCGAACACTTCGGCCTGGGCCATGCGCAGTTCGAGAGCAAGCGCGGCAATGTGCGCCGCCGACAGGTGGCCGAACTTGTCCTGGATCCGATGCAGGTACTCGATGAGAAGGTCGCGACGCCTCGGCGATTCACCGAGCAGTTTGCGGATTCGGTTCAAGGCATCCGGGTCGACGTTGCGTCCCTTTGGCGTTCCGCGCACCTTGGCGCGCATGCGGTCGAGCGAAATGACAGTGGTCGTAGTCATGAATTCCTTGAGTCAGAGCAATATCGAAGGGTCATCGGCCGACATTCCCGTAATGTGAAGCCGACAGCCTAACCTTAAGAGCTTTAGCAACCCGTATGCCACGAGAGCAAGCGCTTTGCTTGCTCCGCAGCAATCCTTGCAGGAGCATCCTTTACCGGGTGCTCGGGCGAAATGTTGCATTTGCGCGTGACGTTCATGTCACGCAAGCGGAACACCCCGGTCGAGGCTAATGGGCCAGATCCCTCGCCTCGGCTTTGAGAAAGGTAAAATGAATGTTGCTTGCGTGCATCGTCGAATATAGCTGCCAGCCTTGATAGTCCGGCAAAGCGGCTTCCCGAGCGGCGTCCTGCATGGCCACACCTCGTTCATAGATCTCTCCCACTTTCCTTGACAGATCCGTCAGATAGCTTGCCAGACACGCCGCGACCCGCGGCGCCGAGACCGCGCCATGCGCCGGAACCACCTGACCATCCGGCAGGGCTGCCAGCCGCTCCAGTACTGCTCGCCATGTTTCGAGATCGGCATTCCGCACATCCGGCACACGATCGACACTCAGCACCTCGCCGGCGAAAACGATGCCGCTACGTCGATCGACCACAACAAGGCTGCCCGGCTGGAACGTGTGCCCATCGTGCCTGATTTCGATATCTACGCCGCCGGCCGATTCAACGACACTGGCGTCGACAATCCGGGTCGGACGAACGATGGAAGCCTTTCCCATGCGCCGGTCGCCGATGGCGCTGCGGGCATTCCGGATGCAGTTGGGGCAGTTGTAGACCATGAATCGATCGGTCTCGCGGTGAGCAAGGATGGGAATACCGCGTCGCGCAAAACTTGCGTTGCCGAGAACATGGTCGGGCGTTGCCTGCAGATTGACCGCCAGCACCACCGGTTTGCGGGTCAGGCGGTGTATCGACTCAAGCATGAGCCGACCCGCCTTTTCGTTCGCGCCCGTGCCGATCGCCACGACACCCGAACGGCCGACGATGAATCCGAGGTTGCTGACGAAGCCCCGGTTGCCCGGTGATGGTGCCTCGTTCGGAGCGATCGCAGCATAGACCCCCGGAGCAATCTGGCGGAAATTTGCATCGTCGGCGAACGCAATGCCCGTCCCAGCGATCCAACCCAGTACCATGGCCCTGGCGACGCGGATGGCGCCAAAGCATGCAAGCGCCGAGACCGGCACGCGCCTTGCTGTACCGTACGCGGCAAGAGCAAACAGAATCACAGAGGAGACTTTGATGCACATGGTGTACAAGGCATTGCTCATGACCACGCTGGCAGCCGGCGGGTCGGCCTTTGCCGAAGAGCAGCGGACCAATGATTTCCCAACTACCGATCGGGTCGAATTCGTACTGGAGTGCATGAACAGAAACGGCGGCGAACAGCAATTCATTTACAAGTGTTCGTGTGCCATCGACGAGATTGCGAAAGCCTACAAGTACGATGACTACGTCGAGGCGTCAATGGTGGCCCGGTACCGGACCATGGGCGGAGAGCGAAACGCGGTTTTTCGCGACCCCGACAGCATGAAGAAACTGAACAAGGACTACAACACCGTCCTGACCGAAGCGCGCAAGACCTGTGGGCTCAAGAACTGAGCGCCTTCCGGCAGGCCCGTTCAGGAGCCTGCCGTTCCCGGCTTGACCTGAATCGAGCTTTCGAACTTGAGCTGGTTTGAATCGACCACCTCGGCCTTCAGTTCCCCCGGGCCGCGCGGTAGGAAGTAGAAGCGCACGTTCGGATTCTCGCTTATGGTGAAATCGACCTCGGCCGACATGACAGGCTTGCCGCCGTAGGTGACTTCGATTTTGCGCACGAAATGCGCCGGTGTGAACAGCCGGGTCATCTGATCCATCGCCATGCCCGACAGATTCGGGTGGCTGATCATCAGTTGCGCCAGCGCAGGCTCGCCTTGCTTGACTTCACCCTCCACACGGAACTTCATCCTGCCCATCCGCGCCATCGATTCGGCCAGATCCTTGCCGGCCGGCGCCGAGCATCCGCCCGACGCCTTCACATAGTTGGTCGTCATGAACAGGCGCCCATCGCTCGTTTCGGCGATCGCCCGTACATTCGTGTATTCCTCGATCCGCACGCGCGTCTCGATGTCGGCCCGGCCGCTCTCCGGCGTGAAAGTGAAAATGGCCCCGACCGGTGACGGATTCCGGTCGATGACCAGGTAGACCTTCTTCACGTATTGCGCTGGATCCTGAGGCATCCGGGTGCGGATGGCGATCGGCACCACCGCCGCATCCTCGGCGCGGACCGGCGTCTCCAGTTCGACCAGTTTGGCACCGTCTTCCTCGATCGTGCGGCCGGCAAACATCGATTGTCGAATCATGTCCCAGTTGCCAGCCCCGGCCTGATCCTGCGCATGTGGCGCACCCGGAACCGCAAGCGCAATTGCCACGGCTATCGAGGCAAGCCCTGACCTGCTGAAAATCAAGTGATTCATCTTTGTCTCCTACTGGCGTTCGTGCTGCACCTGTTGCCGGACACCGCGAATCTATCATTGAAAGCTGATTGACCTAGTCTTCCCATTCGAGTTCCGCATACGCTGCCGTCACATTCCGCTTGTGGTAATCGTCGAACAACAGCCATTTGCCCCGCTGCGTCGCGCCAACCTCGGCGACTGCCGCCTGCATGGTGCGGCGCGCCTTGATCGCGGAACGAGTTTCGTTCCTCACGACAGCAAGGTATTCCTCCAGTCTGTCGATGGCTGCACGCCAGCCCGCGCCTGCGTCGCCATGGCCGGAAACCACGCGTTTCGGTTCGAGTTGGCGCAATTCACCCAAAACCTTGAGCCAGCCTATCAGGCTGCCATCGATTGAAGGGATCCGCTCCACGAACAGGAGGTCGCCCGACCAGAGCGTGCCAGTCTGCGCATCGAGCACGGTCAGATCGTTGTCGGTATGCGCAGTCGGCCAGGCGCGCAGATTGAGAACACGGCCACCCAGATCGAGGTCGCGCGTCGAGGCCACCGTCAGTGTCGGCGCAATCACCCGCGTCCCGGCAGCGGCATCACCAATCTCCTGGTGCAGTCGATCGAGGTAGCCCCGTTCGCGTGCCGCCAGCGCCGCACCGAGTTTGGCATGCCCCACGAACGCCACGCCCGGCTCGTCCGAAAAGGCGGCATTTCCGAACACATGATCCGGATGCATGTGGGTGTTGATCACGAAGCAGACAGGAAGTCTGGTGACGGCCCGCACGGATTCGCGCAACTGCGCACCGAGTGCAGCGCTGCCGCCGGTATCGACCACTGCGACGCATTTCTCGCCGACCACGAAACCGATGTTGGCAATGGAACCAAGATTGTCCCGCGTCGTTTCTTCATGCGCACCGAAATGGACGAATACGCCGGGCGCCACCTCCCGCACCGTCAGCGGAGCGGCAACTGCCGGGGCCTCGACCGCAACGGCGATGAAGATGGCCGCCGCGAGACGCCAGGCAAAGCGGAATTCGGATTCGCGAGTCATGGCTCGGGTTGTCCTTTCGCATCGATCCACACGAATCCGGCGCGATTGGGCATGCGCACCTTTGGCAAGCTCAGGGCATCGAGCGTACGTTGCCCATCGACCACACCATTGAGGAACAGCACGAACGTCGTCACCGAGTAGGTCTCGTCCACCGTCAGCGTGCCGGGCGCATTCATCGGCATGGCGCGATGCACGAAATCGAACAACGTGGTCGCGAACGGCCAGTAGTTTCCTACGGTCTTGTCTGCATCCGGTCCGGTCAGCGGTCCGCGCCCAGCCAGATGTCCGCCTGGTCCGCCCTCGCCTGCCGGTCCATGGCAACTCGCACACTTCTCCCTGAACACCGTACGCCCGCTTTCGACATCGCCTCGCCCCTGCGGTAGCCCACGGCCGTCGGGATACACGCTGCTGCTGCGTGCGGCGACCAGTTCGGCCGAAGCGGACTTGCCGAGCATCGGGCCGACCACGTGATCTGCCGCAACGGCCGGCGTCGCCGAAATCGCAGGGAGCGCCAGCGCGGCGAGGCACAGGCACCTAGCGATAGACATGCGTCACCTCGCCATCGTCCTCCACCTGCCAGGCAGCGATCGCGTTGTAGTGGAAATAACCGTTGCGGCCGCGCTCGGCGATCAGTTTTTCCCGCTCGGGCTGGACGTACCCGGTTTCATCGATGGCTCGGCTCTTCAGCACGGCAGGGGCACCGCTCCAGTTCCAGGGAATGCGGAATCGCGTGAAACAAAGCGGCAGCACCGGCTCCTGCAACTGTGCGGGCGCCCATGACCGTCCAGCATCCGCCGAAACTTCGACCCGGCGAATTTTCCCACGACCGCTCCATGCCAGTCCGCGTATCTCGTACAAACCGCGCCCCGGCAAGGTTTCTCCGGGCGACGGCGAGGTAATCACCGATTTAGCCTCCATGACGAAGGTAAACATCCTTGCGCGCCCGTCCGGCATCAATTCGGTGTAGCGCGCCGTCTCGTTGCGCGCCATCACCGGCTCGCGCGCAAGTTCGAGGCGATGCAGCCACTTGATGTTGAGGATGCCCTCCCAACCGGGAACGATCAACCGCAGCGGATAACCGTTCTCCGGCCTGATGCGCTCGCCATTCTGATACAGCGCGAGCATGCAGTCCTTCATCGCCTTTTCGAGCGGAATGCTGATGTGTATGGCGGCCGCGTCGGCACCCTCCGCGATCAGCCATTTCGCCTGCGGATCGACACCTGCCTCGTCGAGCACGATGGAGAGCGGGACACCCGCCCATTCACTGCAGGAAACCAGCCCGTGCAGATAACCGGCGCGGGACTGCAGTGGCTCCTTGTTCCAGCCGCTGTTGCTGTTGCCGCCGCATTCGAGGAACAGCATCTGCGAACGCATCGGATAGCGTGACAGGTCGGCCATCGAAAAGGCCAGCGGTCGCTTGACCATGCCGTGCACGAGAAGCTGGTGACGCTCGAAAGGTATCTCCGGCACGCCGTTGTGGTGTCGCTCGAAATGCAATCCGGATGGCGTCACGATGCCTTCCAGCGCATGCAGCGGCGTCCACGACACACCATTGCCCGGCACGGTGCGGTTCGCCGAGATCCAGCGAATCGCCCGACGCTCCTGCTCCGATGGCTGGCCGTAATTCGAGAATCCGCGACCCGGCTTGCGCATCCAGGGCAACGCATCGTCGCCGGCGTGCGCATCCGCCGCCAGCACCATCGCACCTGCCCCCGACAGGATCAGTCCGCGCTTCAGGAATAGTCGGCGATCGAGCAGCCCGCCACCTGCCACCGGCTGCAAATCCTCGGTCGACGGCACATCTCGCCGCTCGCGGCTCATCGACGGATCTCCTCGGGTATCGTTGTGATGTTGCGCGCCAATCTAGCATAGCCCCCGGCAAAACCAGCCGGCAGCATGTGAACCGTGACCGGCGAACTTGGGCAAAGCTTTCGTTGCACGAGTGCGACGGGTGACGCTACCATTCGCCGCGGAGGAGTCTTTGCCGATCACAATAACGAAAGCCGGATCCGTCGCATGCCTGATTTGCGCGCTCGGATCGGGTGCCTGCTCGCTGCAGGTTCACGACCCGAAGCCACTGGATCCGTCGCTTGTCCAGTCGCAACTGCTCGCCCGCGACCCTGACGACCCGGCTCTGCGCGACGTGCTCAACCGCCGCGGCGTCAACACCGCCCAATGGCCGCTGCGGGTCTGGGATGTCGCGGCACTCACAGCCCTCGCCTACGAACTGCGCGACGACCTCGCGCAGCTGCGCGCCGAACGCGCCGTGGCCGAGGCCGCGCGCGAAACGGCGCGCGCCCGCCGCGCGCCCGGTGTCGAGTTGGTCACCGAGCACCACAGCGATCGCGGGAGCAACGGCTCGCCCTGGACCCTCGGTCTCGTGCTCGACCTGACGCTCACTGGCAACTCGCGGCGCGGAGCCCGCGTGGCGCAGGCAGACGCCCGCGCACGCGAAGCGGACTGGCTGACTGCCCGGCGCGCGTGGCAGATTCGCGCCGAAGTGCGCGACGCCCATGCCAACTGGGTTGCTGCACTGCGACATCGCAGCATGCTCGCCGAGGAGGCCACACTGCGCCGCGAAGAATATTCCCTGTATGAACGGCGCCTCGAACTCGGCGCCGTTTCCGCCGCCGAGCCGGCGCGTGCGCGAATGCGCGAAGCCGAATCGGCACGCGAACTGTCGGCAGCGGAACAGGCCATCGCACGCAGCCGCATCGAATTGGCATTTGCGGTCGGACTGCCCGCCGAAACCCTCGAGCGCCTGCGCCTGGATGAAGCTTTGTCGCAACCCGAAGGCAGTCCTGCATCCCCTGCGCTGCAACGTGCCGCCCTGAATGACCGCCTCGACGTACGCATGGCCCTCGAAAGCTACGCAGCGATTGACGCGCAACTGCAACTCGAGATCGCGCGCCAGATTCCGGAGTTCTCGATCAAGCCCGGCTACGCCTGGGACCAGGGCGATAATCGCTGGTCGCTCGGCCTATCGGCGTTGTTGCCTCTGCTCGATCGAAACCAGGGGCAGATTGCCGAAGCGCGCGCGCGGCGCGACGCCGAGGCTGCGCGCTTCGCCGCCCTGCAGGCCGCAGCCATCGCCGAACTCGACCGGGCGCGCCAGGTGGCCATGGCTGCCGAAGCAGCACTCGAAGCCGCGGTGAAAGCGCGCGAAAAGGAAGCGGCGCTCGCCGTCCGGGTCGAGCGACGCTTCGCGTCCGGTGACGCAGATCGCCTGGAACGCGTGACGGCGCAGCTCGCGCTGAACGCGGCGGCACGCCGCGAAGCCGACGCCCGGGCGGCGGTCGAACGAAGCCGCGGCACCCTGGAAGACGCGGTACAGCGCCCGCTCGGCACGATTCCGGCGCCAGAAAGGCCCGAACCCGCAATTGCCGCAAACGCCATGGACGCCCGATGACGCGCAACACCGCAATCCGCCTGCTGCTGCTCCAGACCGCACTGATGATCCTGCTGGGGTGGGCAACCGTTTATCTCGGTCGCGACGAGTTCCGCCTGTTCAGCGGCCGCGAAGAGGAAGAGGTGCCCACCGCCTCGCACGTCGAGGACGAAGGCGGCATGCCCGTGGTGCAATTGTCCTCGGCCGCAATTCGCGAAGTCGGCATCGAGTACGCAAAGGCGTCGGCAACCGAACTGGCCCCGCAATCGACCGTGGGCGTGACCGTTCTCGATCCGCAACCGCTGGTCGAGCTGCGCGGCCGCCTGCAGGCAGCCGCCCTCGACCTGCAGGCCGCGCAGGCCGCCGCCAATGCGAGCCGGGCCGAGGAATCGCGCGTGCGCGCCTTGTTCGAGGATGATCGCAATGCCTCGCAGCGTGCCGCGCAACAGGCTGCCGCCCAGGCGCAGGCGGATGCGGCGCGGCGACAAAGCGCCGAGGCCGCACTCGAATCGCTGCGCGCCCAGGCCCGCACGGCGTGGGGTACGACGATCGCCGGCTGGCTCGACGGCGCCGATGCGACTGGCATCGACCGTCTCGCATCCGGAAAGGACTGCCTGCTGCGTGCCGCAGTGCGTCCGGAAGACATCGCGGGCGCGCCCGGCTTGTTGCGCATTTCGGTGCCTGGCCGCGCGAAACCCGTTGCCACCGTCGCGGTCGGCCCCGCACCGCAAGCGGACGCGCAACTGGGTGGCAGCGGTCTGCTCTACCGCGTTTCTGCCCCCGAACTGCGCCCGGGCATGCGACTGTCGGGCAGCCTAAGCCGCGGCCACCGGCTGCGGGAGGGCGCACTGGTGCCATCCGCCGCCATCGTCTGGCACACGGGCAAGCCGTGGATCTACCTGCGCGAGGCGGACGAGAAGAAAGAGGACGCCAGCGAGTTCCGCCGCCGCGACGTTTCCGGCGGCGAGGCCATCGGGGACGACTGGTTCGTCACCGGCCTGGAGGAAGACGCGGAAATCGTCGTGCGCGGCGCGCAGGTACTGCTCTCCGAGGAGCTCAAGTTCCAGATCAAGAACGAGAACGATGACTGACGAGCGTTTGCGCATTGCGGGGCGTCGCCGATGATCGCGGGCATCGTCAGATTTTCGGTGCGCAATGCGGGGCTGGTGATGGCGATCGCGCTCGCTGTCGTCATCTTCGGCGTCGTGCGCATGCTCGAGGCGAGCCTCGACGTATTTCCCGAGTTCTCACCCACCCAGGTCGTAATCCAGACCGAGTCGCCGGGACTCTCCGCAGATCTGGTCGAAACCCTGGTAACCAACCCGATCGAGCAGTCGATCGGCGGTGTGGCGGGCGTGCAATCCCTGCGCTCACAGTCGATACCGGGACTTTCGGTCGTCACCGTCATCTTTGCCGACCGCTCCGACATTTATCGCAACCGCCAGCTCGTCGCCGAACGGCTGACGCAGGCCGGCAATCAGCTGCCGCGCGGCATCACGCCGACCATCACGCCGCTGACATCCTCCGCCAGCACCGTTCTGGGCGTCGGAGTCACGTCGAAAAGGCACAATGCGCTCGAACTGCGCAGCCTGGTGGATTGGCAGATCCGCCCGCATCTGCTCGCAGTGCCCGGCGTGGCCGACGTCAACATCTTCGGCGGCAAAGTCCGCCAATGGCAGGTGATGGTCGACCCGCTCAAGCTCGCGCAAGCCGGCATGACGCTGCCCGAGCTTGCCAATGCCGCGCGCCAGACCACCGGTGTGCGCGGCGCCGGATTCGTCGAATCCGCCAATCAGCGCATCGGCCTCACCGTCGAGTCGCAGGCGACGAGCGCCGACGAACTGGCGCGTACCGTGATCGGCCAACGGGGCAATCGGCCTCTGTTGCTCGGCGACGTGGCGCGCGTCGCCGAAGGGCCCGCGCCATCGATCAGCGGCGCCCTCATCAATGGCGAACCGGGCGTGTTCCTTTTCATCCAGGGCCAACTCGGCGCCAACACGCGCGACACGACATTCGCGCTCGAGCGTGCGCTTGCCGAACTGGGACCGTTGATAGAACGAGAAGGCATCACGCTGCACCCCAAGCTGTTCCGGCCAGCGGATTTCATCGACACCGCGGTCGGCAACGTGCGTCAGGACGTGATGATCGGTGCGGCGCTGGTGATCACGGTGCTTTTCCTGTTTCTCTACAACGTGCGCACGGCAATTGTCTCGGCGGTCGCAATTCCCCTCTCGCTGATCGCGGCGGTGCTGGTGCTGCAGGCCGCGGGCATGTCGCTCAACATCATGGTGCTGGGCGGTTTGGCCATCGCGCTCGGCGAGGTGGTGGACGACGCGATCATCGACTGCGAGAACATTTTCCGCCGCCTGCGCGAGAACCGCCTGCTCGCACAGCCAAGCCCGGGCTGGAAAGTGGTGTTCGATGCCTCGATGGAAGTGCGCAGCTCGGTCGTTTATGCGACATTCATCGTCGCTCTGGTGTTCGTGCCCCTGCTGGCACTCTCAGGCGTGGCCGGCAAGCTGTTCGCGCCGCTCGGTTTTGCCTACATCTGCGCGATTCTCGCCTCGCTCGTCGTGGCGATCACGGTGACACCTGCGATGTCTTACATCCTGCTGGCGAAGATTCCGCTCAAGAGCGAGGATCCGCCGCTGATCGCCTGGATCAAGCCGGGTTATCACCGCGTATTGAAAACGATCGAGAAGCGACCGCGCGCGATCTTTGCCGCCGTGGCGCTGTCGATCGCGGCCGGCATCGGCGTACTGCCGTTGTTCGGCGGCGAGTTCATCCCGCCGCTCAAGGAAGGCCACTACATCGTTCACATGACGGCGATTCCAGGCACCTCGGAGGGCGAATCGCTTCGTCTGGGCAAGCGGGTCGCGGAAGAGCTGTTGAAGATTCCCGGCGTCAAATCGGTGGCGCAGTGGGTCGGCCGCGCGCAGAACGGCGCGGACACGTTCGGACTGCACTACAGCGAGTTCGAGGTCGAAATCGGCCAGTTGTCCGGCGAGGAGCAGGTCCGCATACTCAAGGACATCCGCCGCACGCTGTCGGGCGACGATGGCGACGAGGACAAGACCGACGAGGCCGCCGCGCAGAAGCCGGGTTTCGCCGGCCTGCACTTCGCCGTGAACACTTTCCTGACCGAGCGCATCGGGGAAACCGTGACCGGCTACCCAGCCGATGTCGTGGTCAGCATCTTCGGGCCGCAACTCGACGCCCTCGACCGGGATGCGCAGGCCGTGGCCCTCGCACTGGCACGCGTGCCCGGTGCGCGCGACGCGCAGGTGCTTGCACCGCCCGGCGCACCCGAGCTGTCGATCCGTCTCAACTACGCCCGGCTCGCACTCCACGGGCTCGCACCGGGCGACGTGCTCGATACGCTCCAGGCCGCATACGAAGGCCTCGCGGTGGGACAGGTGTATCACGGCGCATCTGTTACACCTGTCGCAATCATGCTCGCGCCCGAGCATCGGCGCGACATCAGCCAGGTGGCGAAACTGCCGTTGCGCGCACCCGACGGACGCAATCTCGAGTTACGCGACATTGCCGACATTTCCGTCGGCCAGGGCCGCTACAAGATCCTGCACAGCGGCGGGCGCCGTCTGCAAACTGTCACAGCCAACATCGCGCGCGGACACGATTCACGCGAATTCGTCGAGCGCCTGCGCAAGCGGCTGTCAGAGGACGTCAAACTCGCACCGGGCAACTATATCGTCGTCGACAGTGCGGCTGAAGCACAGCGGCAGGCGCAGCACGACCTGATCTGGAACGCGCTGCTCGCCGGCGTCGGCGTCGCAGCGCTGCTGATGCTGGCATTCCGCTCGGTGCGCAATCTTGCGCTGACCTTCGTCAACCTGCCCTTCGCACTGATCGGCGGCGTGATTGCCGTGCTGGCGACCGGCGGCTGGATGACGCTCGGTTCGGTGGTCGGATTCGTGACGCTGTTCGGCATCACGCTGCGCAACTCGATCATGCTCGTGTCGCACTACCAGCACCTGGTCGAGGAGGACGGTCTGCCATGGGATTTCGACACTGCGCTCAAGGGCGCCCTCGAACGGCTGCCCTCGATCCTGATGACCGCGCTGGTGACCGGCCTCGGCCTCGCACCGCTGGCGCTCGGCAGCGCGGAGCCCGGACGCGAGATCGAAGGCCCGATGGCGACCATCATCATCGGCGGCCTGGTGAGCTCGACCATCCTCAACCTCCTGGTGCTGCCGAGCGTGCTGCTGCATTACGGCCGCTTCAGACGTGAATCCGAAACCGAATTGGAAGGCACGGGATCTGCTTGATGATGCGACGCGATCGCCGCTAACCTTTGTGCCCTTCGGGCCTATCTGGGATCGCGCGCGAAGGGCGATGGATGCTGCAAAGCAAAACAACCACAACCCGAACCCGGGGGAGACTGAATGAACTTGAACGACGCTCTGCTTGCCGACTGGCGTGACAAGGCGCTGCGCCTCGAAACCGAAGTACGCCATGCGGTGGTGGGCCAGGATCATGCGATCCGCCTGATCAACATTGCCGTGTTCGCGCGCGGCCACGTGCTGCTCGAAGGCGATGTCGGGGTCGGCAAGACCACACTGCTGCGCGCCGTGGCACGCGCCATCGGCGGTGCCTACGAGCGCATCGAGGGCACCATCGACCTGATGCCCAACGATCTTGTCTATCACACCTACATCAGCGAGGAAGGCAAGCCGCGCGTGGAACCCGGCCCGCTCCTCAAGAGTGGCGACGCGCTGTCGGTGTTCTTCTTCAACGAGATCAACCGGGCGCGTCCGCAGGTGCAGTCGCTACTGCTGCGTGCGATGGCCGAGCGCAGCGTGAGCGCGTTCAACCGCGAGCACCGCTTTCCGCACATGCTGGTGTTCGCCGACCGCAACCGCGTCGAGAAGGAAGAAACCTTCGAGCTGTCTTCCGCAGCGCGCGACCGCTTCATGCTCGAGATCCCCATGGACACGCCGGCCGAGCGCGAAATCCAGACCGCGTTGATGTTCGACCCGGCGTTCCACGACACCGACCGTTTGATCGAGCGCGTGGCGGAGGCCGTGGTGCCCTACCGCGAACTCAACGATATCGCTGCCGCCATCCAGGCCAGCGTCAAGGCATCGGATGCATTGCAACACTATGCGCTGGATCTGTGGCACGCCACACGCACGCCGGAAAAGTTCGGCGTGAGCCTGAGTGGCGTCGACATGGGTCGGCTGGTTCTCTCCGGCGCCAGCCCGCGCGGCACGGCAATGCTGATGCGCGCAGCGCGCGTCACCGCCTGGCTCGCCGGGCGCGACTACCTGACGCCGGAAGACCTGCAGGGCGTGTTCCGCCAGACAATCTCGCACCGCGTGTTCTTCACGCCGGTCTATGAAATGCGCCGCGCTGACCTGATCGAGCCGCTGATCTCGCAGATCCTCGGGCACGTCGCGGCACCGTGATGCGGCGGCTGATGACGGCGCACCGCCCGGGCTGCAACCCGCATGGATATTGGGCCTTGGGCATGCATGCCCTGGATTGCAACACCCATGCGGCCGAGCGGGCAGCATGCCCCGAGAACGCCTTTGAATGCGCCTTCCGGGGCGATAGGGTTGTCGACCGCTACGCGTCGTTTTGCTGAAGACTGAAGCGTCCATGCAGGAATTCCATTACAAGGTCCACTGGCGCGCGCGCGGGCAGCGCCAGGGCTTCCACGCCGCCACCACCCAGGGCAGCGGCATGGAGTTCGTCGGCCACGCGCCGCTTTCCGGCTACAGCGACCCGCGGCGCATCGACATCCGCGCCAGCCTTGCGAGCCCGACCGGCGACTGGCTGGTCCGTCTGCATCGCACACGTGCTGCGCTGCCGGTGTGCGTGCTGCTCGACCTGTCGGCATCGATGGGATTCGCCGGCGTGCGCCGCAAGTTCGACGTGGTCGAAGCCTTCGTCGCCGCAGCCGGCTTCTCGGCGCGGCGCACCGGCGATGCCTTCGGATTGATTGCCGCCGACGACACGATTCGCGAACAGGTATGGCTGCCGGTGACGCATGCGCGTTCGGCAGTGCAGACCGCGCTGACGCGGCTGGAAGGTGTTACGCCGTCCGGCGGCAGCGCCGGGCTGCTCGAGGCACTGCACTGGCTGCCGCGCACGCGCTCACTGGTGTTCCTGGTGTCCGACTTCCATTTCCCGCTCGACATGCTGTCCTCGCTGCTCGATGGCCTGGCGCACCACGAAGTGGTGCCGATCGTGGTGTGGGACGGCGCCGAGGCCGAGCGCCTGCCGGGCTTCGGCCTGATCGAGCTGGCCGATCCGGAGACCGGCCGCCACCGCACCGTGTTGATGCGCGCCGGCCTGCGGCGACGCTGGATCGAGCGGGTCGCGCAACGCCGCGCCGACCTGTGCAAGTGTTTCGCCACGCATCGGACGCGCCCCTTCTTTGTCGACGGCGCTTTCGAAGCCGACGCGCTGACACGCTACTTCCTCGGAGATGACGAGCATGCGCGCTGAACGCATCGCACTGCTGGCTGCATGGTCGCTGGCAGCCGGCACGGCACACGCCGCGATCGAAGCTGAAACCCAGCCAGCACGGCAGTTCGGCTACACCATCGGCGACGTCATCCACCAGACGGTGCGACTCAGCCCGGGCGCCGGCCAGACCTTGATCGAAGAATCGCTACCCAAGCCTGGCCGCGCCGGCGCCTGGGTAGAACGCCGCGATGTCGAGGCGGTACGCGCCGGCAGCGAGTGGCGGATCGAACTCCGTTACCAGTTCATCAACTCGCCGCCCGACCTGCGCACGGTCGCCCTGCCGGCGCTGCGAGTGCAGTTGCGCGATGGCGATCGCATCGTCGACGACGTGCTGGCCGAAGCGCCCCTCACGGTAGCGCCGCTTACACCCACGGTGGTATTGGCGCGCGCCGGCCTCGAGGAAATGCGTCCCGACACGCCACCGCCGCTGATCGACGTCCAGCCGCGCCGGCAGAGGATCGCCCTCTATGGCGGCATCGCAGGATTGATCGGCCTGCTGTGGGCGGGGTGGTACTTCGGCGTCGACCTGCGCGGGCGACGCACGCGTCCTTTCGCGCGAGCCGAGCGGACCTTGCGCCGCCAGCTTGCAAAGGATAGGTCGCCCGACGCGATGCGAGATGGGATGCGAACCCTGCATCGCGCCTTCGACGCCACGGCAGGCAGCACGCTGTTCGCCCAGGCACTCGACGACTTCTTCGACAAGCGCCCGGCGCTCGCGCCGGCACGAGAGGCCGTGTCGCAATTCTTCGCTGCATCGCGCAACGAGTTCTTCGGCACCCCTGCGCAGGATGGCGATGCGCGCGAGGGCAGCTTCGAGGCGGCGAATCTGCTCGCGCTGGCCCGCAGGCTCAAGGCGCTGGAACGCGAGATGGCCTGATGGCGCCGATCAACCTCGCATTCTCCGAACCAGGCTGGTTGCTGGCCGCACCGCTGGCGCTGCTACCGCTGCTTCGGCGCGACGCCGACACCGTCAATTATTCGTGGCTCGCGCTGGTGCCGCCCGATCCGCTGTCGACGGCCCTCGGCTGGCTTCTGCGCATCGTTGCCGCAGCGGTGATGCTCGCGATCACGCTTGGCCTGGCCGGCCTGCATCGGCCGCAGGTGCCGGTGGAACGCGTCGGCAAGGGCGCCGAGATCGTGCTGCTGCTGGACCGCAGCCGCAGCATGGATGAGCCCCTGCTACCCAAGGGCTCGCAACCTGCCCTTTACTCGGGCCGGCGTGGCGAGTCGGCCGACCTGGAATCGAAGGGGCGCATGGCACGAAGGCTGTTGTCCGAGTTCAGCGCCAACCGGCCCGATGACTTGCTCGCCCTGGTGCTGTTTTCCGCGTCGCCGATTCCGGTCATGTCCTTCACCCAGAAACAGGACATGATCCAGGGCGCGATCACGGCCGGTGGGGTCGGCAAGGGTCTGTCGGAAACCGATATGGGCCGCGGATTGCTCGCAGCGGCCGATTTCTTCGACCAGCGCGCCTACGCGGGCTCGCGCCTGATTCTCCTGGTATCGGATGGCGGCGCGCAACTCGAGCCGGGCATGCGAGAGCGGCTGACGACCGTCCTCAAACGCAACCGCATCGGACTCTACTGGATCTACATCCGCTCTGCGGGTGCGCGCGGCATCAGGGCCGAAGCAGGCGACTCGGAAGCGATGGAGTCCGCGCCCGAGCGTTCCCTGCATCGTTTCTTCGAGGGTCTGGGCATCCCTTACCGCGCCTACGAGGCCGAGGATCCGGAAGCGCTCAAGCGGGCGATAAGTGACGTCAGCCGCCTCGAGAACCTGCCGATCCAGTATCAGGAAATGCTGCCCCGTTTCGATTTCGCAACACGCTGTTACGCCGTTGCGGCAGTTGGCTGTCTGCTGCTGTTTGCCGCGGCACTGATGCGTGTCAGGAGATGGCCATGAAACCACGCGTACGGCGCCTGCTCGGCGTCGCGCTCGCCGGGCTTGCGATCGCTGCCGGCTACGATGCGTTCAGGATTGCCCAGGCGCGCGAGCAGAACGCGCTGATCGCCGCCAATGTTCCCGTGTCGCCCGAGGAGCGCCGCCCTTATCTGGTATTCGCCAGTGCAGCACGGGCCGCAGAAGATGGCGACTATTTGCGCGCCTTGACGCTTTACAGGCAGATCCAGCCGGATGCGCCGGCGCATCTCAGGATCGCGGCTCGATTCAACAGCGCAAACCTTCATTTCCGCGAAGCCGTACGCATGCGTGAATCGGACAACCCCGCGGCAGCAGCGCAGTCGCTACCGCTGCTCGAACTGGCAAAGGTCGGTTACCGCGAGGTGCTGCGCGACAATCCGGCACACTGGGATGCGCGCTACAACCTGGAACGCACGCTGCGCCTCGCGCCGGAAGGCGATCAGCCCGACGACGATGCGGCCCCGCCCCCTCTGAACAACGAGCGTGCCGCGACCACGATGAAGGGCTTCACCATGGGGCTGCCGTGAGCACTCGCCCAATGTCTCTCGCCGACCGGTTTGCGGGACTGCGCGACGCGCTGCGCGGGCTTTCGATGCGATCACGCCTGACCGGGGTCGCGATGCTGCTCCTGCTGATCGCGCTTTTCGAGCCGCATTGGAAAACCACGCGCGATGCCTTTGATTTCGTCGTGACGCTCGACGTGACGCAGAGCATGAACGTGATGGACTACGAGATCGACGGCAAGGAAACCAGCCGCCTCAACTATGCCAAACACACGTTGCGGCAGGTCCTGCCCGCGTTGCCTTGCGGATCACGCATCGGCTGGTCGATCTTCACCGAGTACCGTGTGCTGCTGCTGGTCGCACCCATCGAGGTTTGCGACAACTACCACGAATTGCTGGATACGCTGGACCGAATCGACGGACGCATGGCATGGGCCAACGCCAGCGAGGTGGCAAAAGGCGTGTTCTGGAGCATGCGCAGCGTGAAGGAACTCGGCGGCAGCCATGGCGTGCTATTCATCACCGACGGCCATGAATCCCCGCCGCTCAATCCCGTCCTGAGACCTGTCCTCGACGCCAAGAGCGAAAAGGGCCAAGGCTATACCTACATGGACCAGACCACCTGGCAGAACAAACCTGTCTACGACGGCAAGCCGGGCGACGTGCGCGGCTTGATTGTCGGTGTCGGCGGCGAAACGCTCAAGCCGATTCCGAAACTCGACCCTGAGGGCCACCCGATGGGATATTGGGGCGCCGACGAAGTCATGCAGATCGACGTCATCACCGCCGGACGCACCGGCAGCGCAGCGGGCGAAAAGATGGTCGACGAAGGCGGCAAGGCGGTCGCCACGATGAAGCCGACCATGACGGAACACCTGTCCTCGCTGAAGGACGCCTACCTCGCCGGGTTCGCCCGCGAGGTCGAACTGGGTTATCACCGACTGAGCGACCCGGCAGGCCTGCTGCGCGCCATGACCGCGCCGGAATTCGCACGCCCCGCGCCGTATCAGGCAGACGTGCGCGTGCTGCTCGCGAGCATCGCGTTTATCCTCCTCGTCATCGCGCACGTTCCTGCCCTGCTCCGCATACCGCGGGCCCGCAGCTTGGGGCGTCAAGCCGGCAAGCGTTTCAGTCGTACTTGATGTACCGGAAACGCTGGTCGTCGCGCGGCGTACCCTCCAGCGCGCCGCCCTCAAGACCCGGCTGCCACTGTATGACTTCTTCAATCTTGCGCGCGAGCGCGAAATCGCGATCGGTAATGCCCTTCGACGAATGCGTCTGCAGCTTCACGATCACGAAGGCATAGGATGCGGCGATGTCGGGATGGTGCCAGGCCGCTTCCGCAAGGTGGCCGACCGTGTTGATCACCATCAGGGTTCCCTTCCATCCCTCGGTCCGGTACTTGCGCCGGATCCAACCGTCCTCGTAGTACCAGTGAGGCAGTTCGGCATCCAACCTCGCCTTGACTTCTTCAACCGTACAGGCAGGCAGTTTTTTCTCATCCATGAATGCGTCCTCGCTCTCTCGGGTAAACCCTTACGGCCCTGACCGGATTGATCTTTCCGGCAGCAAAAAGTTCGCGCTGCGGAAAAAGTGTAACGCCCACGTTTGTGACACACGTTGTCAATGCGGTCGCTGGCGCAAGTGACATTTCTGACACACGCGCCGGGCGCAGAACTGCGCGCCGCACCCGCGCTCAGACGGGAATCCGCCTCACTCGCCGGTCGCTGCACTGCACATTGATTCCGGCATGCTATGTGCTAACTTTGTAACGCCTCTCGCACCCCAAGCAGGGATGCACACAAGACGAGGCAGGCGATCGCGGGTCATTCACGTGGTGATCATGCGATTGTTGCGACAAACTCTGGAGGAGCTTATGTCACGCAAATCGATGTTGAAGCAGGGAGCGATTGCCATGGCAGTCGCCGCCGTACCGGGTCTGGCCCTGGCCAACGCGGATCTCGGCAAGCTGATGAAGGACCCGAAGAACTGGGCAGCGCCCGCAGGCGATTTCTCGAACCAGCGCTACAGCGAACTGAAGCAGATCAACAAGAACAACGTCAAGGATCTCAAGGTGGCGTGGACGTTCTCGACCGGCGTGCTGCGCGGCCACGAAGGCGGCCCGCTGGTGATCGGCGATACGCTCTACATCCACTCCGCGTTCCCGAACAAGGTTTTCGCGATCGATCTCGAAACGCAGAAGATCAAGTGGAAGTACGAGCCGAAGCAGGATCCTTCCGTCATTCCCGTCATGTGCTGCGACACGGTTAACCGTGGCTTGGCATACGGCGAAGGCAAGATCTTCCTGCAGCAAGCCGACACGACCCTCGTCGCTCTCGACGCCAAGACCGGCAAGAAGATTTGGGATGTCAAGAATGGCGACCCGAAGGTCGGCGCAACCAACACGAACGCTCCCCACGTCTTCGACAAGTACGTCGTGACCGGCATCTCCGGTGGCGAATTCGGTGTTCGCGGCTACATCGCCGCCTACAACATCGCCGACGGCAAGCTGGCGTGGAAGGGCTACTCGATGGGCCCGGATTCCGACATGATCATGGATCCGGAAAAGTCCATGACCTGGACCGACGGCAAGATGGCGCCGGTCGGCAAGGACAGCTCGCTGAAGACGTGGCAGGGCGACCAATGGAAGATCGGTGGCGGCACGACTTGGGGCTGGTATTCGTACGACCCCGAGCTGCGCCAGATGTTCTACGGCAACGCCAACCCGTCCACCTGGAACCCCGTGCAGCGCCCGGGTGACAACAAGTGGTCGATGAGCCTTTGGTCGCGTGACATCGACACCGGCAAGGTGAAGTGGGTCTATCAGATGACCCCGCACGACGAGTGGGACTACGACGGCATCAATGAAGTGCCGCTGTGGGAAGGCAAGGACAAGACCGGCAAGCAGCGCAAGATGCTGTCGCACTTCGACCGCAACGGATTCGCCTACACGCTCGACCGCGTGACCGGTGAACTTCTCGTCGCCGAGAAGTACGATCCGGCTGTGAACTGGGCCACCCACGTCGACATGAAGACGGGCCGTCCGCAAGTCGTCGCGAAGTACTCGACCCACCAGAACGGTTCCGACGTGAACTCGAAGGGCATCTGCCCGGCGGCACTCGGTACGAAGGACCAACAGCCTGTTACCTTCAACCCGAAGACCGGTCTCTTCTACGTGCCGACGAACCACGTCTGCATGGACTATGAGCCGTTCAAGGTCGAATACACTGCCGGCCAGCCGTATGTCGGTGCAACCCTGTCGATGTACCCGGCGCCGAACAGCCATGGCGGCATGGGTAACTTCATCGCCTGGGATCCGGCCAAGGGCAAGATCGTCTGGTCCAAGCCCGAGAAGTTCTCGGTCTGGTCTGGCGCGCTGGCTACCGCCGGCGACATCGTGTTCTATGGCACGCTCGAAGGCTACCTGAAGGCCGTTGATCTGAACGGCAAGGAACTTTACAAGTTCAAGACGCCGTCAGGCATCATCGGCAACGTCAACACGTGGGAGTTCAAGGGTAAGCAGTACGTCGGCGTACTGTCGGGCATCGGCGGCTGGGCCGGCATCGGCATGGCAGCAGGTCTCGAGAAGGACACCGACGGTCTCGGCGCAGTGGGCGGCTACAAGGAACTGCGGAACTACACCGAACTGGGTGGCGTTCTGACGGTGTTCTCGCTGCCCTGATGATCGGCTCTGAGGACTAATTTACAGTTCTGAAGTCCACCGGCTGGCATCCCAAGCGTTACTGGGATGCCAGCTTTTTTTTAACCCAACCGTCGAGGAGACACCCCTACATGAAAAAAATGCTTGCTGTCGCTGCAATCGCCTTCCTCGGCACCGCTCCACTCGTCGCCGTCGCCGACGCACCGTATACGGTCAATGCTGAAGGCAAGGTCGACAAAGCCACGCGTCAGGGTTTTGAAACCTGGCGCAGTGCTGCCTGCGAGCGCTGCCACGGCCCAAACCAGGAAGGTATGGTTGGCCCCTCTCTGATCGAGAGCCTCAAAGTTCTGACCAAGGATCAATTCAAGACCACGGTGCTGACCGGGCGCCCTGAGAAGGGCATGCCCAACCACCCCCAGCTTGAGCCCAAGATGGACGCCCTGTACGCCTATCTGAAATGCCGCTCGGACGGCGCATGCAAAACAGCCAAGGTCACCGCTGCCGAGTGACGCCCGCGCTCACACGACTGGATTTCCGTTGTGACGACCGGCGAATCGGGCGAGGGAATGGTGTTTGGCTCCCCGCCTGATTCGCGGCGATTGTCCAGAGTCGGCCGCGAACTTTCGCTTGGCAGCAAACTCATAGATTCTGTGCCGCTGTTCCGCTAGAGCTGAACGCGGCGTCTTGCTCCATTGGCCTTTCGCTGAGTCGCTCATTTCTTTCAGGAGTTCAAGTTGCGGACTATCGGTTTCGCTATTGCGCTGACGCTGTCCTGTATCGCGATGTCGGTTGCTGCCGAGGAGGAACCCGAAAAGGTACTCCGCGTTTGTGCCGACCCGAACAACCTGCCGTTGTCGAACCAGAAACAGGAAGGCTACGAGAACAAGATCGCAGAGCTTCTGGCCCAGAAACTCGGCTGGAAACTCGAATACACCTGGTTCCCGCAGCGCCTGGGATTCATCCGCAGCACATTGCGCGCGAAGGCGGCGAACGCCGACCACTACAAGTGCGATCTGGTAATCGGATGGCCAACGGGTGCGGAGCTCGCGTCGACGACAAAGCCGTACCTGCGCTCGACTTTTGCAATGGTCTATGTGCGTGGGAAGGGGCTGGACTCGGTGAAAGCACCGGAGGACATTCTCAATCTGCCCCCCGAACAAGTCGCAAAACTCAGGCTCGGCGCATTTGCACAGTCGTCTCCGGTTGATTGGCTGGTGCGAAACGGACTGACCAATCAGCTCGTGCCTTACCAGACCATGAGCGGCGATCCAGCAAACTATCCGGGCGAGATCGTCGAACGCGATCTGGTCGACGGGAAACTGGACGCGGCATTTGTCTGGGGTCCGATCGCCGGCTATTTCGGCAAGAAAGTCACCGCCGCCGAGGTCGTGGTAGTGCCCTTCAAACCACAGCCGACGTTCCAGTTCGATTATTCAATTTCGATGGGCGTACGCTACGGCGAGAAGGAATGGAAGGACAAGATCGAAAAGCTGATCGACGAGAACCGCGCCCAGATTCAGCAGATTCTGGCGGCCTACGGCGTCCCCCAGCTCGATGAAAGTGGAAACCCATTGCAGTTGTCGCAGTCTGCGACAGGCGGCACGCGTTAGGCCTCGTCTCCCACCGACTCGTGCGCCATGGCCGGTAGCCTGATCTCCCAAGGCAGCAGGATTCTCGTCGTTCTGGCAGGCATGGCGATTCCCGTCGGTGTCGCCTGGGCGCAAGCGCTCGACTTCGAGTTATTCACGCGCCTGACCCACAAGGTACTCAAGGTCGAGGCGATGAACACGGATGGCAGCGTGTCGATGGGCACCGGCGTACTCGTCGGCGATGGCTTTGTCGTAACCAACTGCCATGTCACTGCACGGGCAAGAGCCATCGAACTGGTACGTGGCGAGTTCCGTTGGGAAGTAGAAGCGCAGCGAGCAGACGTCGAGCACGACCTGTGTGTCTTGCGCGCGCCGCATTCAGGCGACCTCGCGCCTGCCGAAATGAGTTTCGACGCACCGCAGATCGGACAGGCGGTCCATGCCGTGGGTTTCATTTTCGGTATCGCGCCACGCTTGAATGTCGGTGTGATCAATGCGCTCCATGACTACGACGGTGCAAAGATCGTTCAGTCAACGACCCCATTCACCTCCGGTGCGAGCGGCGGCGGGCTGTTCGACGACAAGGGCCGCCTTGTCGGCATTGTGACTTTTCGCTACCGTGCAGGCGAGGCGTTTCATTTCTCCCTGCCGGTGAGCTGGGTCGTGGACGCAATCGCCCATTTCGATGGCCAGACGGTCGCGCCGTTGAAGGGAACGCCGTTCTGGGGACGGCCACGGGACCAGCAGCCGCACTTTCTTCGGGCAGCCACCTACGCAGCTGAGGGCGACTGGCAGGGCATGGCGCATGTTGCATCGGAGTGGACCCGCCTCGAACCGGACAGCGCATCGGCCTGGCGAACGCTCGGCGTATCGAAATCCCGTCTCAAGCAGCTGGATGCGGCGGTCCCCGCATTGCGGCGATCCGTATCGCTGGACGGTGGCTACGCGCCAACATGGTACGAGCTCGGGCTTGCGCTCGCGGGTTCGGGTAACCGTTCTGAAGCCACAGCCGTTCAGCACACCTTGCAGGGTCTGAATGAAAAGCTGTCGAAGGATTTGACCTTGGCTCTCGACTGTGCGGAACCCGAGACCCCCCCCTGCTGAGTACCATTCCGATGACGCTTTTGAATCCACATGATTCGTTTCAGGAGAAGATGTTGAGTAATACAGTTCGGCGCTGCTGCAAGACACGAACCTTCAAGGCCATCATCGCTTCGGCATGTCTCGCAACGCCCTTCCCGGCTCTCGCGGAAGATCAACCCATATCGCCGGCAGAAACGGCTTTGTTTGTCACCGACCACCTGAAGGGCATTTCCGGTCAGCAAACCCTGCACTACAGTTTCGACAAGAAAGGTTCGCTCGAGGCGCCGGCGCACGATGACATCTCGATTGTTGTCGGCCCCTCGCCCAACGGCAATGGACACAAAGTGGACACCAAGTGCGCAATGGGCGGTCAGACGATACCGGTCGAGTCGATAGATAGCGCTCTTGGAAATCCTGTCATCCAGTGCTTCCTCGAGCGGGATTTGCTGGAAATGAATCGCTTGACGACAACCCCCAAGGCCAAGGGAGGCTCGACCTATTTCTTCCGGCGCAGGATCCGCCTCGCGCTGGCCGAATCTGCCGAGATAAAGGATATCGAAGCTACGTTCGATGGCAAGAAAATACCGGCAAGGGAAATTCGCATCGCGCCCTACGCCAAGGATCCGGAGCGTGTTCGCGACAACTTCAAGCGTTTTGCCGACAAGATCTACGTCTTTCAGGTTTCCGACGCAGTCCCCGGAGGGGTCGTGAAGCTCGGGACCGTCATCCCCGACAGCGAAAAACAGGACGCACCGGCGCTGATCGAAGAAAGTGTCGTCCTCTCGCGATTGGAGCCGAAAGGCAAGGCGAAATGATCGAGCATCGCGCATTCATCGGGCTTGGCAGCAATCTCCGTTCGCCGGAACATCAAATATTGCTGGCGTTCGATGAACTGGCTGTCCTGCGCGACTCACGCCTCACCGCTCGCTCGTCGATTTATCGCACTGCGCCAATCGGCTACGCTGACCAGCCCGATTTTGTGAACGGCGTTGCGGAAGTGATGACGCGCCTGAGTCCCGAACAACTCCTCGACGCACTGCTGGAAATCGAGCGACGCCACGGGCGCGTCCGGGAAATGGTGAACGGTCCGCGAACTCTGGACCTGGATGTGCTTCTTTACGGCGATTTCGAGTTGGAGACCGAGCGACTGCGCCTTCCGCACCCGCGCGCCCATGAGCGCGCGTTCGTTCTTCACCCTCTACTGGAAATCGCCCCAGACATCGCCATCCCGGGTCGAGGGCCGGCGCGAAAGTGGCTCGCTGCCTGTGCAGATCAACCGATCACACGAGTTGCCGACGAACCCACCTTGCGGCGAGCTGTCGGAACGGTGGTCGACGTTTCGTAGCCCCACCACGCGGCGTCAATCCGATCCTGCCGGTCACACCAGCCGTTGCGCGCATGGAATGCTCGTCGCATGTCGAATCAATTCAATTGGCCGAGCCCAAGGTCGTACAGGGTCAGCGGAGAACAAGGATCTCGCCCTTGCCGCCGGCACCGAGATCTCCCATGAGACGCTGAACTCGCGGTGAACGCCCTGATAGCTCTGCGAAAGGCGCGCCGAGTGTGGCCCATTGCTTGAACAACAACGTCAGGAAACCGAGTTCGAACGTGCCGCATTCGTTGAAGGTTGGCAGGATCCTGTCAGGCGCTGTCGCGCACAGAAGCGTACCCCGCGTCATTCCGTACCCTGCCCTTTCGCCGATCGTGCCGAACACCGCAATCGTTCCCGCGATCATCCGGCTTGCGCAGCATTCCCCCGCGTTGCCGCCGATGAGGATTGCTCCCCTGCGCATTCGATCACCAGCGCGGTCACCGGCGTTACCCAGCACGCGCACGAGCCCGCCGCGCATCCCCCGCATCTCGCCTGGCAATGCGCCGCCAAGGAAGTCACCGGCATTGCCGCCGACTGTCAGCGTGCCACCGCGCATCCCGCAGGCCGCAAATATCCCGACGGAGCCGCTGATCACGATCTCGCCGCTACGCATCGCTGTACCGACATAGGCGCCAGCATCGCCCTCGACGCGAATCCGCCCCGTGCTCATGCCTTGTCCGACGTGATCGAGCTGGGAGCAGCCGGAAAACACCAACTCATCCGAAACCCCTCCCGCGACGGCAAATAGCTCGCCAACAGACACTTGACGGTTGCCCTGATGAATCGGCAGTGTCCGAATCTGATCGAGCGACATGCCGGCAACCTTCTCCGGCGTCAGGCAAGACACGTCGATGCGCTGCACCGCCTTTTGCCGGAGAGTGAAAGTCAGCGCACTCACGCGAGTATCTCCCGCAGATGGAAATGGAACTGCCCCAGCTTGCCGCCGTAATTCCCCGCCGATATCCTGCGAACACCTCCAGCCGCGCCAACCCGACAAACGGCTTCCAATCCGCTCTTCATGGCCGCCCGCACGTCGGTATCGGTCAGTCCATCAATCACAATCTCCATCACACTCCCGATGTCTGACGTCAGCTCGCTGCGCGTCGCGCCGCGCAACGTGGGACAGAAGGCATCGTTGGTCGATGCCGGCAACGCCTTGTACTTGGAACCGACCTTGGACCCCGATCGAACCACACCTCCGGGAAACGGCATGATGACATTCGGCAGTTTGCGCATTTCGCCGATCGCGGCTTCGCAGGCCCGCAAAGCAGACACCTGATCCTGCGCCAATACAAGGAAATTGCCTCCGCCGACCGCCTTCACCATCGACGTCGTCTCTTCGGCAAGAAATTCTCCGTCCATCACCGGAACGCGCCAGTATCGACGGCCCGCAACCACCTTGGAATTCTGAAATCCATCGCCAAAGAAGCGCAAGGTTTTGCCCAACGGAAGCTTTTCCGGCGCATCCAGGCCGGCGAACACGGCAGTCGTCGGGCAAGTGAGAACGCACTGCCCCACCCTGCGCTCGAGTTGCTTGCCGAGTTCCTTGGACGACACCGCGAACAGAAGCGCCGACACGCCCGGCCGGCCGTCAGGCGTCTCATCGGGCGATAGCTCTCGCTCGATCCCTGCTTCCGCACCGCATGCAATCACTGAGGTCGCAAACCCGGTAAGCGCAACCGCAGCATGGCGCGCCCATGTGAGATCATGCGCAGTAATGATCAGACGGGTTCCCCGCATGCCGAACGCTTCGGCAAAGGTCTCGTCTATCGAGACTCCATTGATGATCACCTATCGGACCCTCTTGTATCGGCAATCGTGGGGCATGGCTTTGGATCCATGGCCGCACTCGCACAGCTCGTCGTCGTGAATCTTGAAGTTCTCCATGCGTATGGAATGGTAGCGATCGAAGTAAGGTTTGAGCTGTTTTTCGATCGCGGGATCATACTCGGGCCGCACAACATGCGTATTGCCCCAAGTCACCTCCACGATACGCCCGTCACGCGCGACCAAAGTGCCGTCCTTGAACACGAATTCCGGTCGGGCAAACATTTCCTCCACGTCTTCCTGCTCACGGTAGACCACAATGTCGGCAGCGGCGCCCGGCGCCAGATGCCCTCGATCCTTCAATCCCAGCAAACGAGCTGGCGCAGCCCGGGTCATCGTCGCGATCTCGTACATCGTGTATTCGCGATCGATACTTCCGAGCGTACTCATGGCCGCTGCATCGGCATTTATCGTCCCCAGCATTGCGTTGCGGTAGGTCTTGTCCATCAGCAGTTTGATCAAATGCGGATAACTGGTGAACGGCGCACCGTTCGGATGGTCGGTGGTAAGAAAGATCCGCCACGGATCGTTCACGAGCAGAAAGATCTCCAATCCGATTGCCCATTGCAGGGCATTGACGAAGTTCTTGTCGCGATACTTGAACGGGACCACCCCGCAGCCGGCATCGCATTCGATATCCATGACCACGAATTTCTTCGGGCTGGCCAGCCCGCTATTGCGATGCTGCGACATGTTGTCGCCAGACGCAGTGACCGTCTGGCCGAACATGATCTGTCCGACATCTGCAGTGATGTTGCGGTTCGCATTGATCGCCTCGGCGATCTGCGCCGCACCGGAGGAAAACTTGCGGTCGCCCTCCGTACCGTAACTGTGAAACTGGATATGCGTAAGATGCATCGGCAATCCTTCGACAGCCTGGATCGTCGCCAGCGTCGTATCCACATTCCCGGGCACGCCCAGGTTGCATCCATGCACATGCAGCGGATGCGGAACGCCAAGGTCATGAACCGCCTGCGCCAGCACTTTGAGAATCTGCCTGGGCGTAACCGAGTAAAACGGATGCTGCTCGTCGAGATCCAGGCTGCGCTGATTGAACTTGAACGCCGATATCCCGCCTGGATTGACTACCTTGATTCCGATCGCCTGCGCGGCGTTGATGGTCCACGCGACGTAGTCGTCGATGGCGCGCTGATCCTGCTTCGCGGTCATCATGCGCAGCAGAAAATCGTCACTGCCAAGCATTACATATCCGCCCTTGTCGACGATCGGCGTGTCACCCATCTCCATGTGAGCCTGGCGCGCATTGATCGGCAACACCGCCGGCTCGAAGCATGCCGTGTAACCCATTTCGGCATAACGGTATCCAGCTGCAAGCGTTCCGGGAGCGCAATAGCCGCAAGACGCCCTGGTCAGCTCTGTGCGCGCAAGCAGATCCCCTCGATGATCCTCTGGAAGCATCGAGCGCGCGATGTTCACCTTGCCGCCACCGATATGCGTGTGCATGTCGATGGCGCCGGCCATCACCAGCCGTCCCCGACAATCGATCTCTTGTGAAATCGATTCACCGGATACCGGCGCTGGAACGATGCGACCGTCACGAACGAAGATGTCCTGAACCAGACCGTCGACGCCGTTCTCCGGATCGAAAACCTTGCCGCCGGCAAATTTGATCAAACCCATCTCATGCCACCCCGTCGTCAAGCGCAGCTTCGATGGAAGCCACGACATCCGCAACCGAGGGCAGCCCGATTTCGCGCAGCTTGCGCAGCGGCAACGCAACGACCTTGTCGGTTCGCGTGTAGTGCCCGGCGTGATCGACCCCGGGCGTCCCGACGGGAATATAGACATCGGGCTCAGACTCGAAAACGGCGCCCGGCGGCGCAAGCACGATGGTCGGCACCGAAACTTTAGTCGGAAGACGCGCCGGGTTGTAGGCACTGACCCAAAGCAGCGCATCCGCCTCGCCAGAGGTCAATAAGCGTTGCGACGAGTTCATGTAGGGATCGTAGACGGGCGCTCCGGTGGCAAAACTGCAGCGGAACGGGAACCCTGTCTGCCACAGAAGAACGCCGTTGGAAGTGAAATCCCCGTCGCTTCCGCCGAGCGGAAGCCCCACGACTCGGTTGGATAGATTGAGATCCTTGATCAATGCGGAAATCGTCTGTACGGTCAGTTCGGCGTGCTCGAATGCGAAATCGGCTGCAGCCCACACGATGACCGCATACTTCGCACTCCTCAATCGCTCGAGAAGCGAAGTCCATTGCCCGACCGGTACACCGGCAACCGACTCGGCATGCAATGACTGCCCTGCCAGAATCGATCGCATTGCACCCATGCCCTCGCCAATTTCGTCGACCTTGCAGGGTATGACTTCTGGAGGGCGTCCATCGGGAGCATGCCCGGCCCGATCATCGAGCCCGGCACCAACATAGACTATCTGCCGGGCTCCGGAGTCGAGCCCGAACATCGATTCCTGTGACCAGATCAGCCGTTCGAAGAAACGTGGAAAGCGGGACACCGCATCGGTTCCAAGCAATACAACCAGGTCGGCACGGTTCTTGACCTCGGCCAGCGTCGTGGTTATCCAGCCAGCATCCTGTACGCTAAGCAGGTTACGCATCTTGGCGGTCGAATTCATGTGCTCGATAACCGCACCACACCGATCGGCGAGTTGTACGATGCGTCGGGCACCGGAAAGGTCGGCCGCGAATCCATCAAACAGCGGCAAGCTCGCTTTCGCGAGAATGCCTGCCGCCGATTTGACCGCTTCGTCGATCGTTGCTGCTTTGCCCTTGATATGTGGCGATGCACCGGCCACCGGCGCAAGGCGTCGATAATGGTCCAGACTCAGACCGCAAGCATTGTCCGTCGCGCAAACAGAACCCTCTATGACTTCAATCTGAAGGTCGTCGCATGCTAGCCCGCAGAACGGACAGGTCACGTTATCCATACTGATTCCGATGATTCAAGGGAAATACTGGAAAGGTCTGCAGCTGGACCGCAGTCTTCTGCAAAACGGCGGTTCACATTCGCAGGTTGCGTGCCAACCTGCGACATTCTTCCCTGCATGCAACAATGTCCACTGTGTATCTGCCTGTTCGGGTTCGCAGGCTTGTCCGCAGCGCCCATCCGGAATGCCCGAGGATGCGCAGGCTCGGGTGACACAGTGCTACATGCGCGGCACAAATCCAACGACCAATCAAGCAGCTCGCGAGCAGCGCATGGGGCTGCATCATTGGCACACGCCTTGCTAAATTGAAGCGTTCCAAACGAATCAGCAATAAAGGGAGACGCCACATGCCAACTCGCGTTCATTCGAACGCCGCAGTTGCGGTCGCCGTTACGGCGCCGGCGCGCCTCCACATGGGTTTTGTCGACCTCAACGGGTCGCTCGGGCGAAAGTACGGTAGCCTTGGCCTCGCTGTGGACGGGCTCGCCACGCGAGTTGTCGTCAGACGTGGCAGTGCACCATCGATTACCGGCAAGGACGCCGAACGCGCGGGCCGTTATCTCGAACGTCTGCGCGCCGTGATTGATATCCCGGGCGATTTGAGTGTTGTGATCGAGTCCGCGATTCCCTCCCACGCGGGGCTGGGATCAGGTACGCAGTTGGCCTTGGCGTTGGGAACGGCAGTTTCCAGGCTGATGGGCTCGGATCTTTCGGCCAGGGAGATCGCCCATCTCCTCGATCGCGGTGCGCGTTCCGGTATCGGAGTCGCAGTGTTCGAGGACGGCGGATTCGTGGTGGACGGTGGGCGCGGCGCGACCGACACGCCGCCGCCATTGATTTCGCGCATGCCTTTCCCCCAGAACTGGCGTGTGCTTTTGCTGCTCGACCCGCAATCGACCGGATTGCATGGACAAGCAGAGAACTCGGCATTTCGCACTCTCCCCACATTTCCCGAACGAGAGGCGGAACGGCTGTGTCGCGAAGTGATGATGTGTGCACTTCCGGCGCTTGCCGAGGCTGATTTGCCGACCTTCGGCAAGGCCATCTCCGATATCCAGAATTCGATCGGCGATTACTTTTCGCCCGCACAGGGCGGGCGCTACACGAGTCCGCGAATTGCCCGCGCGCTGGACTTCCTCAAGGCACGGGGCGTCCATTGCATCGGGCAAAGTTCTTGGGGGCCCACAGGATTTGCCGTGGTCGACACAGAAATTACTGCGCAAACGTTGCGCAGCGCACTGCTGAGCAATTTCCCCGATGTGGAACCTGTTGTCTGCGTCGCGCGCAATCGCGGTGGAGACGTATGCGCTCCCGGTTCAGTGTATCGCGATGGCAGCGACGCTATCTCGCCAAGGCATCGTGCCCCGGGCAACTGAAATCCTTTCCGAACCATTCGACAAAACGACCCAACATGGAAAAACCTTTCATCCTTCACATGTTCTCGCCTACCCGAAACATGAGCCCGTTCGACGTGAACATGGCCGCAGATGCCGGCTATCAGATCATCGTTCCGTACACGGACGTGACACTCGATCAGGTGGGCCCGCTTACGCAGGACGCAATTTTTTCGCGCGGCCCGAAGGGCGTAAAACGCACCGGCATTTTTATCGGCGGCCGCGAAATCGGGATGGCGGCGGACATGCTGGACATCGCTAGGAATTCGATGGTCCCTCCGTTCGAGGTGTCGGTGTTCGCCGACCCCAGCGGTGCATTCACGACTGCGGCCGCAATGGTGGCGTGTGTCGAACGCCAGCTCAGGGTTGTGCATGAAACAGACCTTCGAGACAAGAATGTGCTCGTGCTTGGCGGGACCGGGCCGGTCGGTGCGGCGGCAGCAGTCCTAGCTTCGGGGGCCGGCGCAAACGTTCAGATCTCCAGCCATTCCAGTGCAAATCGCGCAAGGATGACTTCCGAAGTAGTCAATGCGCGTTACGGTGCATCAACCAAGCCGGTGGAAGCGGGAACCGATGAACAGAAAGCAGACCTTGTCGGACAAACCCACATTGTGCTGGCGACGGCGAAGGCCGGGATTCGCGTTCTCTCTGCGAGCCAGCTACAGCTCGCTCGCAACCTGCTGGTCGCCGCGGACGTCAACGCAGTTCCGCCGGCGGGCATCGAAGGTCTCGGCGTGATGGATGAAGGCTCCGCCATCGAAGCAGCATCCGGCAAGGCAGTCGGCGTCGGCGCGCTAGCGATCGGCAACGTGAAGTATCAGGTGCAACGAGGACTGTTCGAGTCGATGCTGGAGACCGACAAGCCGGTCTATCTGGATTTCCGGGACGCGTTTGCGGCTGCACGAGCCATGACGAGCTGACATGCAGCACATGCTGATCGTCGCCACCAGCGGTCGGGCATTGGCTCAGTGCGCTGCGCGCTCGGGGTTTTCGAGCGTGGTACTCGACTGCTTTGGCGATACGGACACCCGTAAGGTTGCGGCCTCGGCGAACGTGATATCAGACACCTCAGGTATCGGCATTGACGGCGATCGACTGCTTGAAGCAGCCGAAGTTCTCTCGCCGCCCCATGAAACGGACGCGCTGGTGTATGGCGCAGGCTTCGAAAGCGACCCCGAGTTACTGGAACGGTTCTCGCGGCGTTACCCCCTCCGCGGCAACTCGCCGGACGTAGTGCGATCCGTGAAGGATCCGATTTCACTGACCCGTTTGCTGGATCTCGCGGGACTACCCCATCCGGAAACGCGTCTCGATCCGCCGGAAGAAGACGATTGCTGGCTGATCAAGCGAATAGGCGGGGCGGGCGGTCAGCATGTGCGTGCCTGCGCGAACAGCAGTTTCGAGCCGGGCCGTGACTATTTCCAACGTCGGGTGCGAGGCGCTGTTTGTTCTGCCTTGTTTCTGGTCGATCGCCAGGGTGCGCGCATCATCGGATTCAGCGAAGCCTTGCCGACGGGTGATGGCGTCGGCGCGCCATTCGCGTACTCGGGCTCTGTGAGTCATGCAATCGTCCCGCAACGCATTTACGACGAATTGGCATTCAAACTGGATGTTCTCGCGCGCCTTGCGGGTCTGGTCGGACTGAACGGCATTGATTTCGTGATCGACGGCGGCACCTACTCGATTCTGGAAATCAATCCGAGGCCGACGGCAACCCTCGAGCTTTACGATCCGGACGTGATGAACGGACTGCTTGCTGCGCATGTCGCCGCATGCTCCGGCGAGAGTGTGACTATCGAACAATCGTGGGGACCCGTGCGCGCCCACGCCATCGTTTTTGCGCGCAACCAATTGAAGCTTCCGCGCAGTTGGCGGCCTGCGCGTTGGTGCAGTGACATCCCCACGTCGGAAGCCGTCGTGGATCGCGGGATGCCGATCTGCTCGGTACGAGCTGAAGGGCGCACGCATGCTGAAGTCATCGGACAGATACAGCGTTATCGGGCTGCGGTACTGGAGTCTCTCGAGGAGGTTGCGGCATGAATGCCGAGTCGAATGTGGTCAGCCCGCTGAGCGGCGCCCAGGCGAGCGTGAATCAAATGACGCTGCCGCTCGTGGAAGAAATGATTCGCCAGCGAGACGCGCTTCGCGTCTCGATTAACGTGCTTCCATCGGGTGCCCGCATCGTGGATGCCGGGATCGCCGTTCCGGGTGGTCTCGAGGCGGGTCGCCGTGTGGCAGAAATCTGCATGGGTGGGCTCGGCAAGGTGGATCTCGTCGCGACCAATAGTCGTTGGCCGATGCAGGTGTCGGTGTCTGCTCGAAACCCGGTTCTCGCTTGCTTGGGCAGTCAGTATGCGGGCTGGAGTCTGTCGCACGGAGAAGGCAAGGCGGCCTTTCATGCACTTGGTTCCGGCCCCGGCAGAGCCCTGTCCCGCAAGGAGCCCCTGTTCGAAGAACTGGGCTATCAGGACAGTAGCGACGCAACCTGCCTGGTGCTGGAGGTCGACCGTGTTCCACCGCAAGAGATCATCGACAAGGTTTCGCGCGACTGCCGCGTGGCCCCGGATCGTCTGACCTTCATCCTGACGCCGACGCGCAGTCTTGCAGGATGCGTGCAAATTGTCGCCCGCGTGCTCGAGGTCGCCTTGCACAAGTCGCACGCCCTGCACTTTCCACTCGATCGGATTGTCGATGGCGCAGGCTGCGCGCCCGTTCCACCCCCTGCACCGGATTTTGTGCAGGCGATGGGCCGTACCAATGATGCGATTCTGTTCGGCGCAACGGTCCAGCTTTATGTAACCGGCGACGATGATGCCGCGTCGTCGCTTGCGCAGAATCTCCCCTGCACCGCGTCCCGCGACTATGGACGACCTTTTGCCGACATTTTCAAGGGCGTCAAGTACGATTTCTACAAGATCGACCCACAGTTGTTCGCGCCTGCAGAGGTCGTGGTGACCAATATCGACTCGGGACGCACATTCCGCGGGGGCCGTCTGAATCCGGAACTTCTTGCCGCATCGTTCGGAGATTCCGAGTGAGGCGAAGGGTCGCCATCGTCACTGATGACCCGGGCTGGCATGGTGCCGCGCTTGGCCGTGCCTTCAAGGCGCGAAGAATCGATTCACAGTTTGTCAGCCTGACGAACTGCCGATTGGACATTGCAAACGACGGCATGCCTGTCCGCCTGGCGGGCTTCGAGAACGAGTTGCCCGCGGCTGTTTTTGTGCGGGGCGTGCCTGGTGGCACCCTCGAGCAGGTAATTCTTCGACTGGATCTGCTTCATGCCCTGCGCGAGACGGGGATCCCGGTCTACAACGACGCACGCGCCATCGAACGCAGCGTAGACAAGGCGATGACGAGTTTCCTGTTGCGCCAGCGCGGCCTGCCTACGCCTCCGACCTGGGTTTCCGAGAACATTTCCGAGGCGCGCGCGATTGTGCTTCGCGAAACAGCGGCAGGACATCAAGTCGTGTCAAAGCCGCTCTTCGGTTCCCAGGGCGTTGGGTTGATCAGGGTCTCCGGTGGCGAGGACGTTCCGCCAGCTGATTCCGTAAGTGGCGTCTGGTACCTCCAGCGTTATGTCGGCGCGAAAGACAGTGCAGGCGGTTGGCAGGATTGGCGAATTCTGGTCATTGGAGGACGCGCAGTCGCAGCAATGACCCGCCACGGTCGCACGTGGATCAACAACGTGGCTCAAGGTGCACGATGCGAGGCCGCCCCGCTCGATGAGCCGCTGGTACGACTTGCGACCGACGCTGTCCAAGCGCTCGATATGGACTATGCCGGCGTCGATATTATCCGAGACCGCGATGGTCGCCTGCAGATCCTCGAAGTAAACAGCATCCCAGCATGGAAAGGCCTTCAAGGGGTCTGCGAGAAGGATATTGCACAAATGATGGTCGACGATCTGATCGCCCGCAGGTTGCCTGTTGTCCGCTCGCTCGAGGCCGTATGCTGATGTCTGTCCAAGAAGATCTGAACGGCCGCAAGCCGCGCCAGATTTTTCTCGCGGAAATGCTTCGTCGCGCGTGCGAAATTGACGTGCTCGCGATAAAGCCGGGCAACGTCAGTATCCGCAGTAGCGGGCACGGGATGAGCGCGGACGATTTTCTCGCCTCGGCGAATGCAATTCTCGGCCCGATTTCCCGTACCGCCTCGACAGTCGGCGAACGGATATTCGAGTCGATCGCAGCAACTCGTTCAGTCGTAGGATGCAACACGAATCTGGGTATCGTCCTGCTCTGTGCACCATTGACCCACGCAGTACTCGCCATGCGTGCCGGACAGTCCGTCCAGGACGCTCTGCGTGAGTGTCTCGACACGCTGTCGGTGGAGGACGCGAATCGCGCCTACGAAGCGATACGCCTCGCGCAACCTGGCGGCCTCGGCCGTCGCTCCAAACATGATGTCGCCGAGCCAGCCACGGTCGACCTGCGCTCCGCCATGGCTGCTGCTCGAGAGACCGATCTCGTCGCCCGCCAGTACGCAAACGGATTCGAGGATGTGCTCGGCGTTCAGCCGATCATCGAGCAACTGCGTCGTCGCTGGAACGACGAACCTTGGGTCGCCACTGCGGTCTATCTGGAATTGCTTGCCCGCAATCCGGATTCCCACGTTGCCCGTAAGCACGGCATGGAAGAAGCCCTGCGCGTCAGCCATCAGGCCCATGCCCTGGCTCGATCTGTACTGCAAAGTGCCGACCCGAGAGAGTTCGAACGCGAGTTGAGCACTTGGGACGCGTTGCTGAAACAGCAGAACATCAATCCAGGGACGACGGCCGACCTCACGGTGACGTCGTTCTACATGAATGGGATCCTGTCCATTCCTGATCTTGAACTGACTGCCAGCGGGGCATTTTCGCCCCCGATGGCGAATCAACCGTGGGAGCAGTCCCGCATTCTTGCCAACTAACCGGAAAAGGAGAGAGAAGCATGGCAAAAGTAAACGGCTTGTGTGTCGGCGAGTCGCTGGTCGGCGATGGAAACGAAGTTGCCCACATCGATCTGATCATGGGACCGCGCGGCAGTGCAGCTGAAACTGCATTCGCCAATTGCCTCGTCAACAACAAGGATGGCTTCACCTCGCTGCTCGCTGTGGTAGCGCCGAACCTGCTGTGCAAACCCGCCACCGTCATGTTCAACAAGGTGACGATCAAGGGTGCAAAGCAGGCGGTCCAGATGTTCGGACCGGCCCAGCGCGGCGTGGCAATGGCGGTGGCCGACTCTGTTGCAGAAGGCGTTATCCCGGCCGATGAAGCCGACAATCTCTTCATCTGCGTCGGCGTATTCATCCACTGGCTTGCCGACGACGACAAGAAGATTCAGGACTTCAACTACCGTGCTGTCAAGGAGTCGATCGCCCGCGCAGTTTCGGGCACGCCGACGGCACGCGAAGTCACCGAAAAGCGCAACTCGGTTTCGCATCCGTTCGCAGCCAACTAAGCTCTGCGGAGTGTCTCCGTCACGGAGACACTCCGTCTTGCTTAGTTGGTTGTCCTCGCCTCGTGCAGCGACGAGAAATAGCCTGCCAGGCTGCCGTCATGAACGCTCGTGGCAAGTAATGCACCGCACGCTCCCGATCGTGCAGCAGCTTGCAGGTCAGCCTCACTACGCACGCCGCCACAGGCGAAGATGCAATTCGACGGAGCCCTTTCGTGGAACATTCGGATCAGCGACAAATCGGGGCCCATCGCACTACCGACGCGGGCAAGGTTCATTGCAAGCACATTCGCCGGCCACAGATCGGTCCGATCGAGAAGCTCAATCGGACCGAGAAATTCATCGCCCCGGAAGTCGAGGGAAAGCACGAAATCGACCCCATCTCGAACCAGCCTATCGATCAGGCGAACGTCGCTCAGGGATTCGCTGCCCACAACAACGGACACCGTGCCCACCTCAAGAAGTCGTTCGCAATCGGAAATGGATTGCACACCGGCGTCGATCCAAAGCGGTGTTGCTGGTTGTACTTGCGCAATTGCACGGATGCTCGCAAGGTTGTCGCCACGCTTCCGGATTGCATCCAGATCGGCGATATAGAGAGCGTCGAAACAACCGATTTCGAACAGTGCGCTTGCCACGCGCACGGGATCGCTGCCTTCGCACAAGGACGAGCTAAGCGGCTCGTATCGGGCGCGATCGCCGCGCCGGGCATGAACGACCCTGTTCTCCAGCAGGTCTACGACAGCTACCAGTCTCACGGCTCGGGCAGGATGCAATGAAGATCTTCGCTTACGAGTTTATCACCGGTGGGGGTCTCCTCCACGATGCGATTCCCCGTTCGCTCGCGATTGAGGGCGACATGATGCTCAGCGCATTGCTGGGAGATCTTGGCCGCATTCCAGGGGTCGAGATTCTTATCAGCCGAGACCCGCGGCTGACACTGCAAGCGCGTGGTGTCCAATGCATGTCCCCTCACGCTGGTGAAGATCCGTTCGTCGCATTCACACGCGGCGTCCGCCAATGCGATGCCGTGTTGCCGATCGCCCCGGAAACGGGAGGCGTGCTCGAGGAACTGTCGCGAATCGTTCTTGCCGAGGATCGCATCCTGCTCGGCTGTCTGCCCGAAGCAATTTCCGTTGCTGCAAGCAAATCCCGAACAGTTTCCGTGCTATCCGATGCGGGAATCCCCTGCATTCCGACTTTCGACAGCCCGGAGCGCGTCTCTCCTATTCCAGGCCCCTGGGTCATCAAACCGGATGACGGGGCCGGTTGCGTCGACACGTCGGTCGTCGCGACCTGGCAGGATGCCCGAGGATGGCTGGACGCGCGCAGCGGAGAAGGATTCATTGCCCAGCCATGGTGCGAGGGCACGCCGCTCAGCCTCTCGATGATCTGCTATCCGGGTGATGCACTCCTTATGTCCTGCAATCTTCAACACGTCCGAAGAAAGGATGCAAGACTGGATCTCGATGGCATCACGGTAGACGCAATGGCGGACCACCAGGGCATCTATGCCGACCTGGCAGCAAGCGTAGCAGCCGCGCTGCCTGGACTCCGGGGTTATGTCGGCATCGACTTCATTGCGACAGACGGTGGTCCGGTCGTGCTGGAAATCAACCCTCGACTGACGACTTCGTACTGTGGGCTGAGTGCCGCACTCGATACAAATCCGGCGGAATTGATCATTGCGGCTGCTTCCGTGCAGAACAATCGGATGTCGAAGCCCATCGCGACCTGGTCTCGAAAGACGAAACCCGTACTGATCGACCTGCATGGCGCAGAATTCAACTGATTGCGTCATCGGCTGGGATATCGGCGGTGCCCATCTCAAGGCAGCCCGCGTCTTCGCCGACGGACGCATCGACGCTGCGGTTCAGTTGCCCTGCGCGCTCTGGCAAGGCCTGGATCAGCTGACAACGTCTGTTGACGAGGCCAGGCGGCGCCTCGGCCCGACAGATGGCCACGCGATCACGATGACCGGCGAATTGGCAGACCTGTTCGGCAGCCGCGCGGAAGGCGTCGTGAAAATCCTGGATGTAATGACGGAGAAGTTGCGTGGCCAGCGCATCCAGGTTTTTGCCGGAGCAGACGGCTTCGTGGATCCAGCCCATGCTCATCACCACCTTGCAGCCATTTCATCCGCCAACTGGCGCGCGACGGCCGAACTCGTTGCGCTTCACCAGCCGGATGCACTGCTGCTGGACATCGGGAGCACGACAAGCGATCTGGTTCCCATTGCTGAAGGTCATGTCGCAGCCGAGGGGCACGATGATGCGACGAGACTGAAGCACGAAGAACTCCTTTATATGGGTGTCGTGCGCACCCCCCTCATGGCACTTGGCCAGAAGTGGGCACTGGAAGGCCGTGTCACTGCAATCTGCAACGAACTCTTCGCCACCACGGCGGATGTCTATCGCCTGACATCGGATCTGCATGAAGAATGGGATCAGTACCCTCCTGCTGACGGTGGCGCCAAAACGCGTGAGGCATCCGCTCGCAGGATTGCCCGAATGGTTGGTCGCGATCTCGATAGTGCCTCCCTGGAAACATGGATTGGCCTGGCCTTTTGGCTGAAAGCAACGCAAGTCGATATCGTTAGACAAGCAATCCGCCGCATCACGTTGCGCTCCGGCATTGCCGCGAAGGTGCCCATCGTCGGTGCAGGCGCCGGATCCTTCCTGGCCCGGGAAATCGCCAGTGTCGAAGGAAGATCCTACGTTACCTTCGCAGACATCATCGGCCGAAACGAAAGCCCGTCGAGCATATCCACCTGTGCCCCTGCAGTCGCAGTCGGCTGTCTTGCATTGCGTCTTTGACGGCACACACTCATGTGGCTCGTAAAACTTGGTGGCAGCCTGTCGTATGACCCCAGCCTGCGTTCGTGGCTGGATGCCCTGGCTTCGATGGGAGGCGGGCGCGTGATCATCGTTCCCGGCGGCGGACCTTTCGCCGACCTTGTACGCGACGCGCAGCATCACTGGGATTTTGAAGACGACGCAGCCCATCGCATGGCGTTACACGCCATGCAACAGAATGGCTTGCTACTGGCCGCCCTGTGTCCGGCGTTGCTGCCCGCCGAGAGCGAGGAGGATATGCGCGCCGTGCTCTCGAAAGGAAAGACCGCCTTGTGGCTGCCACTTTCGATGACGCAGGGAAACCCCTATCTGGATGCCAATTGGAGCGTTACCTCCGACAGCATCTCGGCGTGGCTCGCCGGACATCTGAATGCCGAACGGCTGATTCTGATCAAGTCGTGCAGACTTCCGGGAACCCCGCTCGATGCGACTGCATTGGCGGCTGCAGGCATCGTCGACCGCGCTTTTCCGAAATTCATCGATGAGGCTTGCTTCGAAACCGTGCTGCTGGAGAAGTCGCAACTTGGTATCCTGCGGGAAATGCTGCTCGGCGAACGGCCCGGTGCGGCACGCTGATTCACAGGGCTGCGCTTAACCGGCCCGCGGTCGATCCGGTCCTCTCCAGTGTTTCGTCCAGGGTACCGCGCAGCGCCCGGACCCGTTCTGCACTCAATTCTGCAACGCGCGCGTGTCCATCGCAGGCCGCTCCACGGAAACCGAGATAATCGGGTCCCAGGTCGGCGAGCGTAGCGATATCCTCGATGCGCAGGGATCCTGCAAGGCCGACCATGATTCGCCGGCACCTTGCCCGGCGCACAAACGCATCAAGTTCCTGGAGCGAAACGTTGTCGCGCAAGCGGCCTCGTGCCTTGTTTGCCGTATCGAGCATGATTCCCTTGAAGCCCGCGTCTGCTGCCATGTCAATTGCGCCATCGGGAATCCCTAAATCCGCAAAGAACACAGCTATCAGCGGCGCCTCCAGGGCAACCGGGGCAAGCCCCTGAAACGTGCGAACAAGCTTGCCACTTTCCGGCCATACGCCCATCTTGACGAAATCGGCACCCGTCGCCGCCATGGTCCGAATCGCGGGACCGAGAATCATCGCATCGAGAGAAAGGTCTCCCACGGTCGCGCTCGTTGCACACCGATCCGCAACCGCCGCCACGACCAGCCGCGCCGTCTCATGCGACACGGCACCGAGCGCACCGGCACCCGGCTCTTTGAGGTCGATCAGATCGGCGCCCTCTTCCAATGCGATTCGCGCCTCGGCCGGATTGCGAACACTGATGAGCAGGCGTGTCATGCTGCGCCTCCGTGTCGGTTCCCCGAACGAAACTGGTCGATCCGATCCCTCAGCCAACTCCAGGCCTCGAGTTCGCGGGGCCCCGCAGTCTTCTCGACAGCTATCGTCAGATAGGCGCGCTCTGCATCGACCTTGTCGGCCGGCAGCATGTGCAGACGACTGACGAGTATCGCCGCCTCTACGACTGCAGCCTGTGCTCGATTGAACCCCCGGAAAGGCGCATGAGATGCCTCCCGAAGCACGCGACAATGGAGGCGTGGCCGCAGAGCGTCTTCGTCGATACGCTCAACTGCCACCTCCAGATGAGTCAAGGCGTTTGCAAGATATGGGGTAATCACCGCCTGCGATGGAGCAAGAGGCCAGTCCCGCCTCCCGGTAAGACAGCCGGCAAAAACCCTCACGTCGTCGGTGAAATTGACTGTCGCATTGCCGTTGGCAATCAAGTTGTCCAGCGTCCGGGAAGGTCGGAACGGCGCCAACACCGCAATTTCGCCGTCCATCTGAATCCCGAGCGGTGTGATGTGCGTGACAGCCATTGAATCCTGTGTGACGACGATCGATTCCAGTATCACTGCGATTGATCCTTCAAGGGGCGCACTCCGAGGGTCGTTCCCGGCGCGCAATGGCCAAGCTTGTCGTCGGGCTGGCGGTCGACCGCGCACCCCCAATCCAGTTCTTCGTCTTGCACATAGCGCTTGCCCAATTGCCACGCTATCTGCGCGCGCGCGGTTTCGACGCCCATGTAAAAGGCGTGCCCGCCATCCGCCTCCAGGCCCAGATTCGGCCACACATCGAAAGGATCGCGGGCGACATGGTGGCCGTCACGGTTATAGACATGGATGCCATCCTGACTGACTTGGACCCGGTAGCTCGGATCCTTGATCGCCTTTGCCGTTTCTTCAATCTCGTCCGGTGCATCCGGGAAGGGTTGGCGCGCGTGAACCGCCATGAGTTCGGACGTATATCCGCGCGGCAGGCTATTGTCCGCTCTCGATGCAAACATCATGCGCCGCGCAATGTCGGCCTCCCTTACGGCACGTCGCGCGTGCGGGCTTACCTCGGTCGTCAGCAGGGCTCCGATGCGCAACTCGGAGATGAGGCCCATGAGTACCGCATTGATTCCAGCGGTATCCGCATCGGTGAGTTCGGTAACGTTGCCCACCCCCATCATGATCGGCACTTCGGGAAACGATCGTCGCAGTTCCACGAAGCGCACGATCGATTCGGCAAACCCGAAATGAATCGGATCCAGTATCGGGTCCGCGAAAAACCGGCGCCCGCTTTCCAGCATGGCGTGCATAGCCCGGATCAAGGAGTTCATGTCTCCCGGCTGTCCGGGAATGAGCACTGGCGTCGCTTCGACCTCTGCCGCGACCCAGAGCGTTTCCTCCTTCAGGCTCAGGAGATAATCCGCACCAGCTTGTCCGCCGCGCAACAACTCTTGCGGATCGACAGAATCGACACTGACGGCGAAACCTTCCTCCTTGAGCGCGCGCACCATATCCTCAAGTGCCGTGAATGGTGTTTCCGGCAGGCAACCCAGGTCTACGACGTCTGCTCCGTCCTTCCTGTAACGCCTCGCCCGCTCGAGAACTTCCGCGACCGACATGCGCGGCGCGTCGACGATCTCGGCGAAAATCAGCGCGTCATACCGCGAAAGATCCGGCCGAGCACCGCCTCGACCGAAGTACTGCGGCAAGTCTTTCAACTCGTCCGGACCACGAACGACGGGAATGCCGTAATGCTGCGACAGCAGGTCGAGATCTCCCCGACACCGACCCGGCACGATGATCCGATCGGCATCGGGCGCAGTCGGCATCCGCCGCCTGATCATCTCGGCCGTCATCAGCCCGGCGACATTGATGCCCATCTCCCGGACCTGATAATCAAACTCGCTTGCGTTCAGGTCTTCCAGAACCCGGTGAAGATTCTTTTCCGCCAGACGCCCGGTCAGGAAAAGGATGCGTTCAGGCATGCAAGTCTTTCGCGAAGCGCCGCTTCCAGTCCGCCGACCGTTCCGACCACCGTCACACGTTCGAAACGCCGCAACCGATCCGCGTGTTCCAGATCAACCTGCCGGGGAAACAGCGTCACCCATTCGCTCGGCGACTCGGTAACCACTTCGGGTTCGGTATCACAAGCAAATACGAAGGCCGGCAGCCGACACTTTCCCGCTTGAGCAAATATGTTCGTCGGCAGGGTATCCGAGATTCCCATCGCGCATTTCGCAACCGTGTTCGAAGTTGCCGGCGCGATGACGACGGAATGATAATGCCCATGATAGAAAAGCCCGACCGGCGCCGCGCTCGCGGTATTGTCCCTGAAGATCCTGAATTGCTTGCGCAAATCCGACAGCTTGTACTCGTACATGTGCAACACCTCTTCTGCTGCCCGCGAGAGGAAAAGGTCAACGTCCGGAAGCGTCATGGCCAAGTCGAGCGACTCTTTGAGAAAGTGCCCCGACCCGGTCAACGCCCAAGCCAGCCTGGGAGCTTCGTCACGCTTCATCATGGATATATGTTACCGCGGGCACCGCGGTCCGGGCGGTACCACACGCAAGCGAAAGGCCAGGAACTCTCAGGCCTCGCCGCGCTCTCGGCTGACGGTACTGATGTTGAGCCGCTTCATCTTTCGGTAGATCGTGTTCCGGCTCGTATCGAGTTCCTGCGCAAGCGACGTGATGTTCCACCGGTGGCGTTCCAGTTCCTGAAGAAGCGCCTCCCGCTCCGCAGACTCAAGACTATTCAGCCCCGCCTCGACGGCTGGACAAACACTTGCCGGCACCGCGGCGGACTCCTCCACGCCCTGCAACAACTCGGGCGGCAGGTCGCGCACCGAAATGACTTCCCCCTCGCACAATGCCAACGCCGTACGCATCACGTTGCGCAGTTGGCGCAAATTCCCGGGCCACGCATAGTTCTCGAGCACACGCATCGCGGCCGCCTCGATCCTCACCAGCCGGCCGGATTCGCTTTCGTCGCTCAATGCACGCTCGATCAACTGTGTTTTGTCCTTGCGCACGCGAAGCGGGGGAAGGGTAATGCTGATTCCCTGCAGGCGATAATAGAGATCCTCGCGAAAATCCCCGCGCGCGACCATATCCTGAAGGTTGCGATGGGTCGCGCTGATCAACTGAACGTCTACCGGCAGAGGGGTTTCGGAGCCCAGCGGCACGACTTCGCGTTCCTCCAGCACCCGCAGCAAGCGCGCCTGAAGATGCAAGGGCATGTCTCCGATCTCATCGAGGAACAGCGTTCCCCCGTTTGCCTGGATGATCTTGCCGCGACGCCCCTCCCGGCTTGCCCCCGTGAAGGCGCCGGATTTGTAGCCGAACAACTCCGATTCGATCAGGGTATCCGGGATAGACGCGCAGTTCACCGCGACAAATGGCCCACCCGCACGCGCGCTCGCCGCGTGCATCGCCTTCGAGAAGACCTCCTTGCCAGACCCCGTCTCGCCGATCAGCAGGATCGGAATGTTCCGGTTGATGACGCGCATCGCGCACCGCACGTTTCCGGCCATCCGTTCGTCGCCAAACTCCAGTTCATGCAACCTGCTGTCGCGCGCTGGAACGTTCGACGCCACGCGCTGGGCTGTATGGCGCTCCACCGCATCGCGGAACGGCTGGACGAGTCGGGCCGGTTGCTGGGCGACAGCGAAGAAGCGGCTCCCTTGGCGCGCGCCGTAGAGCGGCACCGGATGGAACGAGCTCTTGACGCATCGGCTGATGAGGTCGGGCAACGACGTGTTGAACAAGCCGCCGATATCCGCACCGACGATTTCTTCGAGGGTAGAGAAACCCAGCTGAAACAATGCATTGCGATTCGCAGCAATGACTTTCCCCTCTGCCGACATCGCAAGCTCGCCCTCATGCAGGGTGTAGACGAACTCCGGTCGGCTGTGGAATCGGATGATGTAATCCTGCTTGTGGTCAGCCAGAAAGGTGCGGTTTTCGATCATCTGGGCAGCCATGCTGACCAGAACCGTCGAATGCTGCTGTGCGAGGCGCGACTGACTCGACAGGTCGAGCACGGCCGCCAGCCGTCCGTAGCTGTCGAATATCGGCGCTGCAGTGCATGTCAGATTCGTGTTCCGGGCGAGGAAATGTTGTGCCCGATGGATCACGATGGGGCTGCGTTCCTTGAGGCAGGTTCCCATGCCATTGGTACCCTGCTCCTCCTCGCTCCAGATCGCCCCCTCCACCAATCCGTGCCTGGAGGCCGAACGCGTGAAGCTGGGATCGCCAACAAGGCACACCACCACGCCATCGCTGTCGGTCAGGACGACCGCCGACTGTGAGTCCGCGAGCTGCTGGTAGAGATTGGCCATCTCCAGCTTGGCGCAAGGTACAAGTTCGCCGAGCTTCTCTGTCCGCGCGCGCAGGTCGTCTACCGAAACCATTCGCGGCTGAACCGGCTTGGCGGGATCCAGCCCGTAATCGTTGACGCACCGAATCCAGGAACGCGCGTAGAGCTCTTGGGGCGTCGAACCCTGCGCAGCATCGGAAACAGCCGTGTATACGGAGCGCACGTGCTCCGCAATATTGCTGGACATCGGCCCCTCCTCCATGAGATATGCCGAATTTACCTACCGCTCTCGTTGCGTGCTTCGGTTTCGCGCTGCCTTCGGGGAGTGCAGCCTATTGGCGCTGGACGCCAAATGTTTTCGTCACCGCTAACGAAGGATGGGAGTCTATCACCGCAGCCGACCCGTCTCCAAGACATTCGTGACCATGAGTGTAACGATTCCGGAGCAGCCGTGCCGCTCCGGAATCCGGCCTCGATCGGGTCGCAGGATTGACGGTTCGAGAGCTTATTTCTTAGCAGCCGCGGGTGGAGCGGCTGGAGTCGCAGATGCTGTCGGCGCAGGCGCTGCCGGTGCCGGTGCCGGCGGCGCAATAGGCGTCGGCTTGACGTCGATGCCCTTCGCCTTCATTTGGTGGATATAGCGCTCGGCAACCCTGTCTTGCGCCTTGCCGAGCAGCTCCGCATCCCTTTTGGCCGTTTCTGCGGCTTTTGCCTTGGACTCCTCGGCCTTTGCCTTTTGTTCATCCGTCGGCGGCGGAAGCTTCGCGAACGCCAGAGTCGAACAAACCGCAAGCAGTACCACGGTTCCCATCCCCGCAGCCCGCAGCCCGTATTCCTTCCCGTTCATTTTCGCAGTCTCCCTCAGGTTCTAGCCACGCTGCCGCTGGTATCCGGCGAGCGCTGGATTTCATCCGAATGCCGGGCCGTATGCTTCGCCGCGTTGTACCAAAGTTCGTGATGTTCCTTCGCCCAGGTTTCGTCGACATAGCCCGATTTCATGCCGTCGATTGCTCCCTCCATGCCCAGCGTGCCGATGTAAATGTGTCCCAACGAGAGGGTCATGATGATCAGTGCAGACACGACATGGACGATGTTCGCCTGCTGCATCAGCAACCTTCCCTGCTCGAAATTGGGGAAATTGAGCACGAGTCCGCTGGCACTGACGAGCAAGCCGAGGAACACCACGCCCAGCCAGAACCAGGTTTTCTCGCCGAAATTGAAGCGATGCGACGGCACGTGCTCGCCGGAAACAAGCCCCCCAACCTTTCGTATCCACAACGCATCGATCGCCTGCCACACGTTGTCCTTGACGAACATGACGATGAAGAACAGAACCGACATCAGGAACACCGGCCCGACGAAGTTATGGACGTTCTTGCAGAGCTGCGCCAGCAAACCGAACAGCGTGTAGCCGATGACCGGCAGCAGGACATGTTTGCCGAACAGCATGACCAGCCCCGACGCCATGAGGATGCAGAAGCTGATTGCCATGCTCCAGTGCGCAATGCGCTCCGCGCTGTTGAAACGCTCGATCAGGCGCCCTGTCTTTGGCTCGCTCAACATGATCTTGCCGCGGATCTTGTAGAACGCACCAATCGCCAGTGCGAACACACAGAAGATCAATCCTCCATACAGCGTCACAGGCCCGTTGCGCAGCGCACGCCAGGTCTGCCCGCCTGGATTGATCAGCACACCCGCATCGACGCCCCGAACGCTCGTGTAGTTCTGCTGCCCGGATCGCACTTCCTTCCAGACCGGCGCATTGTTGAGCGGCTGCTCCACCTGCCGCCGCGCCTGCTCGGAAGCCAGATCGTCTGCCGCGAGAACAGGTGCGACCGAGCACAGCGCCAGCCAAACGCACATACACAGCCCCGTCATGAAGCGTTTCATATGGCCTCCCGGACTACATCCGCTTGTACTCGTTCTGATTCTGGTTGCGAGCCCGAATCGACGCTTCCCATTTCGCCTTGTCGCCTCCGAAAGCCGTGGCGTCCCAGGGTTTGCTGTCGGGCTTGCCCTGATACTTTCCCTGCTTGTACACGACAACCTGCTCCTTCTCGCCGCAGCCCGACAAGACAATGGCGCCGGCCAGCGCAAGCATGAACGCCAACGCGCGACTCCTCATGACTTCTCTCCCGTCTTGGCCGGTTGTTCCGCCGGCTTCTGTTCCGGCTTGCCATACGCCGTCGCCCAACCCCAAATCTCTGCCCCCTTGCCGCGCTTGAGAACGCGTTCGCGGTAGATGTCAGACAGCACATCCGCGTCGCCACCGAGCAGTGCCTTGGTGGAACACATCTCGGCACAGGCCGGGAGTTTCCCCTCGGCAAGTCGATTGCGGCCGTACTTCCGGAACTCATCCTCCGAATTGTCGGCCTCGGGACCACCGGCGCAAAACGTACACTTGTCCATCTTACCGCGCAGGCCAAAGGCGCCCGACTGCGGAAATTGCGGCGCACCGAACGGGCAGGCGTAGAAACAGTAGCCACATCCGATGCAGAGATCCTTGTCGTGCAGGACTACGCCCTCTTCGGTCTTGTAGAAGCAGTCCACCGGACACACAGCCTGACATGGCGCATCCGAACAATGCATGCACGCAACGGACATCGAGCGCTCGCCCGGCACACCGTCATTGATGGTCACCACGCGCCGCCGATTGACGCCCCACGGCACCTCGTGTTCGTTCTTGCAGGCCGTCACACAACCATTGCATTCGATGCAGCGCTCCGCATCGCAGATGAATTTCATTCGTGCCATTTGATCTCTCTCCTCTGCGGGGCTCAGGCCTTGACGACCTGACAGGCTGTCGTCTTGGTTTCCTGCATCATCGTGACCGAGTCGTATCCGTAGGTCGTCGCCGTGTTGACCGCTTCGCCACGCACAATCGGCGCCGCGCCGCTCGGGTAGTACTCGATCATGTCCTTGCCCTGCCACCATCCCGAGAAATGGAACGGGATGAACACGGTGTCCGTACCGACGCGCTCCGTCACCAGCGCCCGAACCTTGAGTTGCGCGCCGGTCGGAGACTTCACCCAGACCATGTCCCGATCGCGTATGCCGCGATCGTTGGCAGTCTTCGGATTGATCTCGACGAAATTCTCCTGCTGCAACTCGGCGAGCCAAGGATTCGATCGCGTTTCTTCGCCACCGCCCTCGAACTCGACCAGACGGCCCGAGGTCAGGATCAGCGGAAAGTCCTTCACGGTCTCCTTGAACTTCTGCTGGACACTCTTGTAGAGCGTCGGCATGCGCCAGAACGCCTTCTTGTCGTCATGCGACGGATACTTGTCCACTAGATCGGGCCGAGTCGAGTAAAGGGCCTCGCGATGTAGCGGTACGGGATCGGGAAAATTCCATACGACCGCCCTTGCCTTTGCATTTCCGAAGGGATGGCATCCGTGGACCTTCATTGCGACGCGAATGATGCCGCCCGAGGGATCGGTCTTCCAGTTCTTCCCCTCGGCCTTCTTCTTCTCGTCGTCGGTAAGCTCGTCCCACCAGCCGAGTTTCTTCAACAGCACATGGTCGAACTCCGGGTAGCCCGTCGTGAGATCGGCACCCACGGAATGCGAGCCGTCGGCCGCAAGCAGGCTCGTCCCGTCGCGCTCGACGCCGAAATTCGCGCGGAAGTTGCCGCCCCCGTCCATCACATGCTTGCTTGTGTCGTAGAGGTTGGGCGTACCGGGATGTTTCATCTCCGGCGTGCCGTAGCACGGCCATGGCAGACCGAAGTACTCGCCGTCGCACGGCCCTCCCTGCGCCTTCAGTGTCTTCGGGTTGAAGGTATGCATGTTCTTCATGTGCAGCTTCAAACGCTCGGGCGACTGCCCCGTGTAGCCGATTGTCCACGTGCCGCGATTGATCTCGCGCAGGATGTCCTCGGGTAGCGGCTCGTTGTTCACCACCTTGATGTTCTTGGTGAACTCCTTGTCGAAGCCGAACTTCTGCGCCAGGAGGTACATGATCGTGTGGTCCGGCTTCGATTCGAACAGCGGCTCGATCACCTTCTCGCGCCACTGGATCGAACGGTTCGACGCCGTGCAGGAACCCGCGCATTCGAACTGCGTCGCCGCAGGCAACAGGTAGACCCCGTCCTTTCTCACCATCGCAGCCATGGCAGCAGTCGCAGACGGATAAGGGTCGATCACGACGAGGGTATCCAGCACCTTCATCGCCTCGACCATCTCCTTGCCCCGAGTCTGCGAGTTGGGCGCATGCCCCCAGAACACGACCGCCTTGAGGTTCGGATCCTGGTCGATCAACTCGTTCTTTTCCGTGACACCGTCGATCCAGCGCGAAACCGTGATGCCGGATTTCTCCATCATCGCCTGGGAAACGTAGCGGCCCTTCAGCCACTCGTAATCGACGCCCCATACGTTTGCCCAGTGCTTCCACGAGCCGGTCGCGATGCCGTAGTAGCCCGGCAGCGAATCGGGATTCGGCCCCACGTCCGTCGCGCCCTGCACGTTGTCGTGGCCGCGGAAGATGTTGGTTCCACCACCGGCAACCCCGACGTTGCCCAGCGCCAGCTGCAGGTTGCACATCATGCGCACGATCGCGTTGCCTGTCGTGTGCTGGGTCTGCCCCATGCACCAGACCACGGTCGATGGCTTGTTCTTCGCCAGCGTCTCGGCAATCAGCTTGACCTGTTCATCCGGCACGTTGGTCACGTCGAGCACCTTGTCGGCCGTCCACTTCATCGACTCGTCGCGAATCTTGTCCATACCCCAGACACGATCCTCGAGATACTTCTTGTCCTCCCATCCGTTCTCGAAGACATGACGCAACACACCGTAGATCAGCGCGATATCCGATCCGGAACGCAGGCGAACGTGATGGTCGGCCTTCGCCGCGGTGCGCGTGAAGCGCGGGTCGGCGACGATTACCTTGGCGCCGAGTTCCTTGGCATGCAGGATGTGCAACATCGACACCGGGTGCGCCTCCGCGGCGTTTGATCCGATGAAGAAGATAGCCTTGGAGTTCTGCATGTCGTTGTAGGAGTTGGTCATCGCACCATACCCCCACGTGTTGGCCACACCCGCGACCGTGGTCGAGTGGCAGATGCGGGCCTGATGGTCGCAGTTGTTGGTGCCCCACATCGACACGAACTTGCGCATGAAATACGCCTGCTCGTTGCTGTGCTTCGATGAACCGACCCAATAGACGCTGTCCGGTCCCGACTCCTTGCGCAGCCTCAGCAATCGCTCGGAGACTTCGTTGAGCGCCTCGTCCCAGGAGATTCGCTTGTACTTGCCATCGACGAGTTTCATCGGGTAGCGCAAGCGATGTTCGCCGTGGCCGTGTTCGCGCACCGACGCGCCCTTTGCGCAATGCGCGCCGAGGTTGATCGGCGAATCGAACACCGGCTCCTGCCCCACCCAGACGCCGTTCTGGACCTCCGCGTCGATCGCACATCCCACCGAACAATGCGTGCAGACCGTTCGCTTTACCTCGACCGCAGTGGCGGCCGATTTGCCTTCGGCTGCCTCTGCCTTGCCGATCATGGAGAACGACAACTGGCCTGCGAAGGCCGAGGTGCCGGCCGCCAAACCCGATCGCTTGAGGAAGCTGCGCCGATCGAGCGTGCCGGGCACAGATGCATCGGCCGCATTCAGGCCGCGAGCAAGTCGCGCACCGGAACGGCGCGCTACAGCATCCGATTTCTTGACGAGCATCTTGTCTCTCCTCCGCGCCTTACACCCGGGTGGTCCGGTAGTAGTTGTCGATGTGTTGCGTCAATCGGTAGCCCTTGGCAGATTGTTCCTCGGCCTGCGGCTGCTGGGCCGTCTCGACTACACGCTGACCGCCAGCGACAACGGCAGCCGCAGCACCGCCGGCACCAACCGCGCGCAGGAAATTGCGCCGCTTCAGATTTGTCTTCTGTTCCATGGGGCTCCTCCTGTGGTTCCTGACATCAACTCAGATTTCGATCTCGAACGCCTGACGGTCCAGATCCAGAAACGCGCGCACGAACCTTGCGACCGTGCGGAAAAAATCTGCTGCCGGATGCGCCTCGATCGCATTACAGAGCGCCGCATACCAGGGCGCAACATGTCGCACGAAGAAGGCGCGCTGACGCGCTTCCCTTTCCGCCTGGGTGAGCGACTCGTCGAGTACCAGATGGCGCATCGATTCGCAGATCGCGGCAATGTGGTCCTCCGTTTCCTTCACGTCCGCCTGCCGCACCAATCCGAGGTCTGCAAGATCCGCCCGCAGTTGCGCCAGCGGCTTCTCGTTCATGAAGCCGGCAAGATAGGACGACGCGTAAGGCAGGATGTCGGGTTTGCCAACGCCGACGAACAGCGCCTCGAATTCCTCGGCGACCAGGTCCGGCTCACACACCGAGGCCGCGCCGCAAAGGCCGCGCCAGGCCACCGGGAATTCTGCGTTGCCGTCGCTCGCAGCGTCTGCAGATGTTCCCAGCGCGCGCAACAGTTCGGCGTCGGCGGGAGCTACGAACAGCCGCGCGATCAGGCCATAGAACGCGGCTCGCGCGGCATCCTCCGGCGTCACCGGGTCGGGCACCGTATCGACCGGCTGGACGATGGAGACGACTGCGTTCATGTATCGAACACCGTCATTTCGGATCCCTTGCCGGAAAGCCCGTCTTCCATCATGTCGACAACGCGGCAGTCGGCGCACATCTGGATGCGGCGCAGTGCCTGCCCACCGGCAAACATGGCATGGCCGCTCAAACGGGCCGTCATGTTGTCGATCATCTGGCGTGTGCCAAACGGCTTTCCGCACTTTATGCAGTGGAAAGGCTCGGCCTCGTTGAGCGTGCGGTCGCGCCGCACCTCTGCAGTCAGCAGCAGACGCGGAATGAGGGACAGCGCCCCTTCCGGACAGGTCTGCACACAGAGCCCGCACTGCACGCAGTTGCGCTCGAGGAAACGCAGTCGCGGCACGTCCGGCGTATCCATCAGGGCCGATTCAGGACATGCGCCGACGCATGAAAGGCAAAGCGTGCATTTATTCTTGTCGAGGCTGACCGCGCCCCAGGCGGCGCCCGATGGCAGGGCGATTTCGTCCACCCTTCGTGGCGCATGGCTCGCAAGATGCTCGAAAACGAACTCCAGCGTCGTCCGCTTCTCGGCCGTCAGTGCAAAGCCAGCCGCATGTGCAACGCTCCGGGCCGGCGCATAGTCCCAGATGGCCCGTTCGAACTGCCGGGCGTCGGCAGCAGCCAGCACCGCGAGATGCTCTCCTTCGTACCCCAAGGCACCGAGGATCGTCTGACCGATCGCAAACTGCGCGCGACTCGCTTCGACATAGGACGTCGGTTGATCATCCGGCGACAAAATGACGCACTGGCTTGCCCCGTAAGCAATCGCGGCCAACGCGACATCGAGACCGATGGCCGCGGTGTTGTGCACACGCAGCGGAATGACCCGCGCCGGCAAACCTCGCCCGATGCGCGCCGTCTCGAGCAGCAACGGTTCCGCCGCTTCGCTGTACAGCAGCATCAGCGCCGCTTGCCCGCCCGCCTGGCGATAGGTCTGAAGTGCAGTCTTGATGCGCACCCCGATTTCCGGAACTTCGGCATAGACATGCCTGATCGCACCGGACGGACAAACTGTCGCACATCCGCCACAACCCATGCAGAGATGTGGTTCGACCTTGATCTTGTCCCCGTCGCCACTGATTGCGCCGGTCGAGCATACGTCGACGCACTTGTTACAGCCGGTGATGGCATTTCGCGCATGCGCGCACAATCGCGATTTGTAGTCGAAGTACTTCGGCTTTTCGAACTCGCCCACCAGCTCGACAAGCTTGCGCGCGGCGTTCGACTGCGCCAAGGCGTCGCTTCCAGGCGCAAGGTAGCCCTGCGGTAGATGGGGCAGCCGAATCAGCGCCTCGCGCGAAAGATCAAGCACCAGATCGAAGCGCTCTTCACGCTCGCGCGCACCCCGCTGGAAATCGATTGCGCCGATGTCTGCACAGGCTGTGACGCAGGCTCGGTGGGACACGCATTTGTCGGCGTTCACCTGGAATGCCGGCCCGATCGCTCCCTCCGGACAGGCTCTGACACAAGCCCCACAGCGCGTGCACAAGTCGGGGTCGACGGGATTCGATTCCTGCCATCTCACATCGAATTCACCTAGGAATCCTTTGACTGAAATGGATTTGCCGAACCACACGACGAACTCTCTGGAGAACGGAAGCGTGCCTTGGGTATCGGTTGCCAGCACGGCGACGTCCAGCCTTCCCTTGAGCTGCTCTGCCCAGGCAACGGCGGCATCAAGAGGCCCGACAATGAGGGTCGCCCCCTCCGATCGGTAGCCGACGGCAGGCACCGGCGCCGGTTCTGGCAGGCGCGCCATTGCCAGCAGCGCGGCAATCTTGGGATGCGCAAGGTCAGCCTCGGCTGACCACCCGGCGAGTTCGCGGATATTCACGAACCCGACCTCGGGCGCGCGCGCAACGTCATCGGCAATTGTCCGGAACAAAGGCGCTTCCTGGGTGCAGGCAACCAGCGCAGCCGTGTCTCCCGAAAGTCCGGCGCGGAAATGTTCGAGCTCGTTGCGGCACAGGGATCGCGAAACGGCGGGCACGCCACCCAACCGCAATACCTCTGCCAGTTTGGCCGCGTCGAGGCGCATCGTCCCGTTGCAGCTGCAGAGCATGATCGACTTGTCGATGGCGGACATGAGCACGGGGTCGAAGTAACCCTATGCGTGACGCAGCTAACACGCCTGACAAGGCGGGAAAAAAATTACAAATCAGGAACGATTGTCTGCTTCTGAAGGAGCCGCGGGCACTTCCGGCAGCGGCACTGCGGCGCCTATCCCGGCCTGCACTTCGATTGCCGGAGCAGCAGGCTCCACAGGTATGTTGCCCCCACCCTCGCTGCCACTGACGTTTGCTGTGCCAACGGCAGGTTCATCTGCCGCATCTCCCGTCGGATTGCCAAACAGAAGATCCTGCGCGTGATTGAGTTCGCGCAACATCGATTCCGGTATCGGTTCGAAGGTGTTGTAGTCGTCGATATAGACGTCGAGGCCATCCATCTGGTTGAAATGCGGCAAGTGGAACAGTTTCTTCAACGCGGCCTGCTTGAGCTTCCCGTCGACCTTGGCCTGCAGGAAGCCGGTGAAATCCGAATCGAAGCCGAGACTGTCGACGGACGGCAACTCCGCCGGAACCGGCACGCCCGCCGCGGCGGTACCCGGCGCCACACCGGCGGCCTCTTGTTTGAGCCGCGACCAGCGCGAAAGGAACTTCTCGTCCTCAGCCATTGCGCGACCCACCATCGCGCACCGACGCAAAGCGCCCGCCCTTCTTGCGTACTTCCGGCCGATAGAACGCATGCGCAAAACCCTCGACCCACTGGCGAATATCCCCCGGCATCGGAACGCCATCGACCTGCTCACCCGAATCGAGCATGCGCGCCGCCTCGCCGAAGCTGACCGTCACCGCGCCGACATGCGGCAGCGTGTCGCCTTCCTCCATACGCCACATCACGAACACGCGAGGTTCCGCCCCGCCGACATTGAGTAGGTAGTTTTCCGCTTCGTCCGTAAACAAGTCGATCCGCGCACCGGGTACCAGCCATTGCTCCCCTTCCGGGGCCGAACGAAGGCAGCGCGGCGCCTTACCCCCGTCGCCAGCCGCGGGAACGACCCCCATCGCCTCCCATTGTTCGCTTACCCAGGCATTCGAGAGCCGCCGGCGTTCGAGTACGATCGACACATCTAGAGACGTTTTGGTCATAATCTGGAAGAATTTTCAAGCATCGCCCGCAAGGAGATGGAACGCTGTTTGCAGTAGCGTGTTCAAACTCAGTGTAGCCCACGTGTCCCCGACCCACCATCATGCAGCGAAACATCATCCCTCTCGTCGATCAGCGCTCTCTGAAAACGGCGCCCGACGTGCCCGCTTCCTTGAGCCCCGCGACCGGGCTGCTGGCCGACACGCGCGGGCGACGTGTCCGGGATTTGCGCATTTCCGTGACAGATCGATGCAACTTCCGGTGCACTTATTGCATGCCGAAGTCGGTGTTCGACCACGAATATCCGTTTTTGACGCGCCACGAACTGCTCTCGTTCGAGGAAATCACCCGCATTGCCCGGCTGTTCGTCGAGCACGGCGTCGAAAAGATCCGCATCACGGGCGGAGAACCGTTGTTGCGCCGGAATATCGAGCGCCTGATCGAAATGCTGGTTCCGCTGGGCGTGGAGCTTACGCTCACCACCAACGGCGCGCTTCTGCCGAAAAAGGCGCGGGCGCTCAGGGATGCGGGCTTGCACCGCGTGACCGTCAGCCTCGATTCACTCGACGACCGTGTCTTCCGGGCCATGAACGACGTCGACTTTCCGGTCGCAAAGGTGCTGGAGGGCATCGCCGCCGCCGCCGAGGCCGGCTTGGGACCGGTGAAGGTCAATATGGTGGTCAAGCGCGGCACCAACGACCATGACATCGTCGCCATGGCTCGCCACTTCAAGGGCAGCGGGCAGATCGTGCGTTTCATCGAATTCATGGACGTCGGCTCGTCCAACGGCTGGCGCATGGACGACGTCGTGCCCTCGGCCGAGGTCGTCCGGCGCATTGATGCCGAAATGCCGCTGCAGGCCGTCGACCCCAACTACGACGGCGAAGTGGCCGAGCGCTGGCGTTTCCGCGACGGCAGCGGCGAAATTGGCGTGATTTCATCCGTCACCCAGGCTTTCTGCGGCACCTGCACGCGCGTCCGGCTATCCACCGAAGGCAAGCTCTACACCTGCCTGTTCGCCACCGAGGGCCACGATCTGCGTTCCTTGATGCGAAGCGGACGCAGCGACGCCGAACTGTCTGCCGTCATCGCCGCAATCTGGCAGGCACGCGGCGATCGCTATTCCGAAATCCGTACCGCCGAAACCGCAAAGGCGCGCAAGATCGAGATGTCCTACATCGGAGGCTGAGTGGGCAAACCCCTGTTGAGCAATGCCGGCCGACCCGCAACCGTCGAAATCGAAGCGATCAACGAGAGCGGCGAAGTCGTGCCAACATCGATCGCCGGCGAGAATCCGCTCACCATTTATCTCGACAAACGCGAGCTGGTCACGTTGATGACGCTCGGGCAGGCGCCCGAGGCGCTGACCATCGGCTACCTGCGCAACCAACGCCTGGTTTCCGGCCTGGACGACATCGAGGCTGTGCAGGTCGATTGGGACACCAATGCCTGCGCGGTCAAGACGCGCCGGCCGCTCGAGGACATCGAGTCGCGCACCGCGCGGCGCACCGTCACCACCGGATGCGGCCAGGGCACGGTGTTCGGCGACCTGATGGACGACATCGAGGCAATCCGCCTCCCCGGCGAGGCCCGGCTCGATGAATCCACGCTGCACGGCCTGCTCGACGCGGTACGCCGGCACGAGACCATCTACAAGGCGGCTGGTGCGGTACATGGCTGTGCGCTGTTCCGCGGCACCGAACTGCTCTACTTCGTCGAAGATGTCGGCCGCCACAATGCGGTGGATGCAATCGCCGGCCTGATGTGGCTCGATGGCATCGAAGGCGGCGACAAGATCTTCTACACCACCGGCAGGCTGACCTCGGAAATGGTGATCAAGGCCGCGCAGATGGGCATCCCGTTCCTCGTCTCGCGCTCCGGCCTGACCCAGATGGGTTACGACATCGCGCGGCGCGTCGGCATCACGATGATCGGCCGCTCGCAGGGCCGGCACTATCTGATCTACGCCGGCGCAGAACGTTTCGTGCGCAACGGCGCAGGGGTGACCGCATGAGCGCGATCACCGGCCTCGTGCTTGCCGGCGGCCTCGGCCGGCGCATGGGCGGCGTCGACAAAGGTCTGGTCGAGCTCGACGGCAAGCCGATGGTGGCGCACGTACTCACGCGCCTTGTACCGCAAGTCGATAGCGTCCTGATCAATGCAAACCAGAACATCGACCGCTATGCGGCCTTCGGCAAGCCTGTGGTGCCCGATCGCATCGAAGGTTTTGCCGGCCCGCTCGCCGGCCTGCACGCCGGGCTGAGCGCAGCATCGACACCGCTGCTGGTGACGGTGCCGTGCGACTCGCCATTCTTGCCGCTCGACCTCGTCGAACGCCTGCGTGCCGCACTAGATGCAGCGCAGGCCCAGCTCGCAGTCCCCAGGACAGGTGATCAGGCACAGCCGGTGTTCAGCATGGTTCGACGCGAGGTGCTCGAGGATCTCGCGCAATTCCTCGCTGGCGGCGGTCGCAAGATCGACGCCTGGTACGCTCGGCTAAAGGTCATCGAAGTCGCGTTCGACGACGAGGCCGAGGCCTTTGCCAACATCAATACGCGGGAAGAACTTTCCGGATTTCAGGGAGCAGCAAGCAAGTGACAACGATATCCCAGGCCGTCTCCTGCATGGACGACTACGACCCGAATGCGTTGCCGGTCGCCACGGCGCAGCAGATCGTCGGCCAGCTCGTCGAGCCCGTGATCGGCACGGAACGCATTTTCGTGCGCAACGCGCTCGGCCGTGTGCTCGCCGCCGACGTGATCTCGCCGATCGACGTGCCGGCACACAACAACTCCGCGATGGACGGTTACGGCGTGCGTGCCGCCGATCTCGCAGCGGGGTCCGCGACGGCCCTGCAAGTGATCGGCACAGCCTACGCGGGCCGGCCCTACCAGGGCGACATTGCGCCCGGCCAGGCGGTGCGCATCATGACGGGCGCCGTGCTTCCGCCCAGCGTCGATACGGTGGTCATTCAGGAAGTGAGTCGTATGGAAGGCGACACCCTGTTCGTACCGCCTGCCCAGCGGCCCGGCCAGAACACCCGCCGCGCCGGCGAAGACCTGCAGGCCGGCAAGGCTGCCCTGCCCGCCGGCCGCCGCCTTGGCCCGGCAGACATCGGCCTGATCGCATCGCTCGGCCTCGCCGAGGTGACGGTGCGGCGGCGCGTGCGGGTGGCCTTCTTCTCCACCGGCGACGAGCTCGTCTCGCTGGGCGACAAGCCGACGGAAGGCCAGATTTACGACAGCAACCGCTACACCATCCACGCGATGCTGTCGCAATTCGGCGTGGAGATCATCGACATGGGCGTGGTGCGCGACGATCCGGCAAGCCTCGAGTCCGCATTCCGCGAAGCCATCGAGCAGGCCGATGCCATCATCACCAGCGGCGGCGTCTCCGTCGGCGAAGCCGATTTCATCAAGCAACTGATGGACCAGCTCGGGGACGTGCTGTTCTGGAAGATCGCCATGAAGCCGGGCCGCCCCTTCGCCTTCGGCCGCATCCACAGCGGCGACCAGTCGGCCTTTCTGTTCGGCCTGCCGGGCAATCCGGTGGCCGTGATGGTGACCTTCTACGAGTTCGTGCGCGATGCCCTGCACCGCATGGCTGGCGTCGACCCGGTGCCGCCGGTGCCGCTGCTGCCGGCGAAATGCATTTCGAGTCTCAAGAAGAACCCGGGCCGCACCGAGTTCCAGCGCGGCGTGCTGTTCCGCGAAGCCGGTGAATGGCAGGTGCGCATCACCGGCGCGCAAGGATCCGGCATCCTGCGCTCGATGTCCGATGCCAACTGCTTCATCGTGCTCGGCCCCGAGCGCGGCAGCGTGAAGCCCGGTGACATGGTCGACGTGCAGTTGATGCAGGGCCTCGCCTGATACCGATGGCAAGCCTCCCGATTGCCGAAGGCCCGACCTACCTGACGGTCAGGCAGGTTGCCGAGTACCTGCAGCTCAATGAAAAGAAGATTTACGCGCTGGTGCAGGAAGGCCGCATTCCGGCCACGCGCGCAACCGGCAAGTGGCTGTTCCCGAAACAGCTCGTGGACGACTGGTTGGTGGAAACCGCGCACGGCGGCGCCCTTTCCGACCGCCTCGTCATCGGCGGCAGCGACGACCCGCTGCTCGCCTATGCCATCGGCCTGCTTGCCGGCGAACTCGGCGCCGAAGCGATCATCGCCTACTGCCCCGGCGGCACGCGGCTCGGGCTCGCGCAGCTCTCGAAGCGCCGTGCCCAGGCGGCAGCGATCCACTGGGGACGCGCGGCCGACGCGACACGTGCCCATCCTCGCCTGATCGAAAGTTTCGCAGGCCACGAGGAATGGACCATCGTGCAAATCGCCCTGCGCGACCAGGGCGTAATCCTGCGCCGCGGCCTTGCCGGCGAGCCGATCGAGCGCCTCACGCGCACGCAGCGCTGGCTGCGCCGCCAGTCGGGCGCCGGCTCGCAACTCTTTCTCGACAGCGTGCTGCGTGACGCCGGCCTGGCGATCACGCCCGCCGGCGAGGCAACCAGCGAACGCCAGGCCGCGGCGATGATCGCCATGGGCGCGGCAGACTGCGCGCCGGGCATCCGCGCTGCGGCAGTCGAATTCGGGCTCGATTTCCTGCCGCTCGGCCAGGAAGCCTTCGACCTCGTGCTCCCGCGCCCGGTGTACTTCCGTGCGCTGTTCCAGCGCCTGATCCGCGCCCTTGGCAGCCCGGAAGCACGCAAGCTCGCCGCACTGCTCGGTGGCTACGACCTCGGACCACTGGGTTCGCTGCGCCTCGAAACGGCCAGATGACGCGCAAATGACACTGCCTTGCGCCGCGGAATCGCCCCATCGAGCACAATGCATGGCCGCACCATCCGCGCGATGACGGCTCGCAGAAGCAAGCGGAATTCAGCGCCGACACGATACGATCGAAAGGAAGAACATGGGTGACAAGCGACTCGCCGGCCCGACCTGCCTGACCATGGTCTGTACGCCGGGAATCGACCAAGGCACGTCGGTGCGAAGCTGGTCTCCGATTCCCGGCCCCGTCGGCACAGCGCTCAACGGGCTGACGTCGCTCGCAGCCGATGGCGGCAAGCTGGTCATAGACCAGCTATTGCTGGCTGCAGAGCTCCGCGACCAGGGATATGGCTTGTTGTTCGACGTCTACGGTCCGAAGAGCCTCGGAGGCGGCAAGCCGGTTGCCGAGGCTTGGGACACACGCATCAACAACATGGGCCGGGCCAGGAATGCGTACAGCCGCGAACACGTCGTGGAGGCCACGCCCGCATTCGGCCTGCTCGCGCAATGGTTCGCAGGCAACGATCCGATGAAGGCGAAACTGCTCCAGCACTATCGCAGCAAACAGGGCGCAAACCGCCCGATGACTCTCGCCGAGCTGAAATCGATGCGCACCTACTTCGATCTGTTCGAGACCGATCATTACTCGACCAATCTTCGGCCGGCGATCGTCCGGGCCATGCAGGGCGAAACCGTGGCGGTGGATACGGACGTGCGTGCGCAGAACGATGCGCTCGGCAACTTCCCCATCCATCTGCGCGGAACCCTCAAGATCGCCGCTGGCACGCCAGCCGGCGGCAAGGAGGCCGATGCCTATTTCGGCAGGCTGTTTCCGGTACAGACGGATCCGGCGCTGCTTTTCGAAGGCACCATGGTCTGGTCGGACAAATGGGATTTCGACTCCAAGATGGCCGAGTTCGTCGCGGCGCGCGCCGAAGGCAAGAGTGCCGGCCGGGATGTCAAGGCAAACCTGCAGGTTGCGGCCGTTGCCGCACTGGTCGACGGCGTTCCATTCGAGGCAGTGAGCGAAGCGGTCAAGATGACCCAGTTATCCGGGCAATGGCCGGTGTACTGACGGCCGGCGCACGCGCCCAAGAGCACCCATTCTCGTAACAATTCGCCACACCGCCCGCCTGGAAGCCGCATCCAGCAGTCTTTTCCGGCCCATCCCCTCCAGACACCGCGCTCAGCCTAGCGTTCAGCTAAGGCATGCCGGAGATCGCCTGTCCATGCGCTCTCCGGCACACCCGTCCGAAGCTATTCCGACGCCCGCTCAAGCGGAATCGACGCGTCGATGTCTTCGAGCTGCGCGTGTTCGATCTTGGTGAAGTGTGCCGTGATCTTGCGGCTCGACACCTGCACGTCCTGCGCATCCTCATGCGCCTGGCGGATGTGCGTAGCGAGTTTCACCATGCGCTCGTCGAAGCGCGCGAAGTCCTTGGCAAGCTTGCCCAGCGCGTCCTTGATGACATGGATCTGCTTGCGCGTCTCCACATCCTTCAGCACCGCCCGTGCGGTATTCAGCACCGCCATCAGCGTGGTCGGGCTGACGATCCAAACTCGCTTGCCTTGCGCGTAGCCAACCACTTCCGGGTGATAGGCATGGATCTCGGCGAACACCGCCTCGGCCGGCACGAACATCACGGCGCCATCCGACGTGTAGTCGGCGACGATGTACTTCGAGGCGATGGCGTCGACGTGTTTCTTCACGTCGCTGCGAAAGGCCGACTGCGCGGCACGCCTTTCCAGCTCGGACAGCGAAGCGTCGAACATGCGGTGGTAATTCTCCAGCGGGAACTTCGAGTCCACCGCCACGCGGCCGGTCGGCTCCGGCAACAGCAGCATGCAGTCCGCGCGCGAACCATTGGGCAGGCCGGCCTGGAATTCGTACCCGCCCGGCGGCAGCACGTTACGTACCAGCGCTTCGAGCTGTACTTCGCCGAAAGCGCCGCGCGACTTCTTGTCGCCAAGCAGTTCCTGCAGGCTGACCACGTTGGTGGTCAGCCCGACGATCTTCTTCTGCGCCTCGTCGATGGTGGCCAGGCGCGCCATGACGCTGGCAAAGGTTTCGTTGGTCTTCTTAAAGCCTTCGTCCAGGCGTTCGTTCACGCGCCCGCTGATCGCCTCGAGCCGCTCGTTGATGGTGCGCGTGAGCACCTCGATGCTCGCCGACAGTTGCGCCGAGGCCTGCTGCAGACCGTTCTGCATCAGTTCGCGCTCGGCCCGCGACTGTTCCGACAGGCGCTCCAGCGTCCGGCCGAGCAGATCGGTCCTGAGCTGCTCCTGACGCGACTGCATGCCGCTCGCCAGCTCGGCGAGGCGCAGGGACGATTCCTCGCGTTGCGTGCCGAGCAGGCCCTGCAGCGCTACATGGAGCGCGGACATCGCGTCGCGCGTGGCCTTGAGCTCGTCGCCGACCACGCCGCGCAGTCGTTCGGCCGATTCGGTGCCGGCGGCAATCGTGCGGTCGCCTTGTCGCACCAGACCATCATTGAGATCGCGCAGCATCTCGGCATGGCGTGCCGCCAGGGCACCGTCGACCTGCGCCTGCAGATCGGACACGCGCGTCACCAGCCGCATCAGCAACCAGACGATGCCCGCCAGCACGACCAGCGCAAGCAGGAGAAAGACGAAGGTGATTTCGGCGGCAGGCAGCGGCATGACGGCATGTTTCGACGCGGATCTCGGAGTATATCGCCTCGACCTCCACGTCCGTTACTCGCCGCCGTTTCCCTGTCGCTCAGTCCGTGTCGAAATCCCAGAGAAGATGCGCGTCCAGCATCATGCGATAGCGCGCTTCCGAGGCATCGAGTTGTGCGGTATCGGCCGCCATGCGCGCCTCGACCGCCTGCCGCCGCGCGATCAGCACGTCGCCCAGCGGGGTTTCCCCCAGGGCATAGGCACGCGAGAGCAGCGCCGCATTCTGCTCGAACGTCTCCGCCACGCGCTGCAGGCGCAGCCAGTTGTCCCGCGTGACCAGCGCCTGCACGTGCTGGGCGGCAATCTCGGCCTCCAGCTTGCGCAACACCGCGGCCTCGCGATGGGCCGCCGCGCGAGACATGGCCTCCGCCGCCTCGGACTGTGCGGCACGCCCCTGGCCGGGCAAAGGCACGGCCACCGTCAATCCGACGATGCGCTCGCTGCCGCTGCGCTCTGATGCGTAGCGCACGCCCACCGTCGGATCGGGCCTGAGGTCTGCATCGGCGCGACGCGCAGCGAGCTTTGCACGCGCGGTTTCGTGCCTTGCCAGCATCAGTTCGTGGCTTTCCTCCAGGCTGCGCTCCCGCCACCATGCAAAGGGTTGCTCGAGCGGCGGCGGCGCCTGCATGGGATGTACCTGGGGCACTTCGATCCCCGAATTGCGCTGGACGAGCTCCGCCGCGGCAACATCGGCCCGGCCGCGCGCGAGCACGACCTGGGCTTCGGCCTGATCCAGTGCGGCACGCGCCTGGGCAGCTTCGAGCCGCGATGCATCGCCTGCCTTCACACGCTTTTCGACCACCGCGAGTTGCTCCCGCAGGATCGCGGCCTGCCCCTGCCATTGCGCGGACTGCGCCGATTCGCGCAGCCAGCCGAACCAGCCGCGCAGCAGGCCGCGCCCGGCCTCATGCAGCGCATCGCCGTGGGCGGATTGCGCGCGCGCGACGAGCTCGTCCCCCATGCGTCCGTCGATTTCGGCCTTGCCCGGCAACCGGAGCGCCCGCTCCACGCCGACATCCCACTCGCCAAAGCGCGACGAAGGATCATCGGTACGCCGGCGCTGTCCGTTGACGCGCACCGTTGCCTCGTAGCTGCCGGCACGCAGCCTGGCGCGATTCGCTTCGTCAGCCGAAACATCGGCAAGGGCGGCCAGCACGGCAGGCTGGGCCCGCAGCACCTTCCTGACCACATCGGGCGGCGGCAGGTCGGCCATGTCGCCAGCTGCCCGGGCATGCGCCGGCAGCCAGATGGATGCAACGAGAAGGGCGAGGTAAAGATGGTGTCTCATGCAAACCTCCCGAACTCCAGAACCGGCGTGATCCAGTATGCAATTTGAGGATTGGCAAGCCCTTCGCGAAGGTGTGCGACCAGCGCCCGCGCGTCCGCGATGTTCATCACGGTCTGCAATTGCACGCGCCGGGCGCGCCCCCGCACTTCTTCGCGCGCACCATGCAGGCGCACGCCCACACCCTTGCCCTCGACCTGGGTGATGGTGAAGCCGCTCGCCCATTCCGGATGCCGTAACAGGTGATCGACCACCTCCTCCTCGAGCGACTGCGGAAGGATCAGCGTCAGGGCACAATCAAGCGGTTTCAATTCGGACCTCCTCGGGCGGCATCTCGTTCGAGCGCACGCCGAAACGCAGGTAAAGGATGGGCAGCAAGACCAGCGTCAGCACGGTCGAACTGAACAAGCCGCCAATCACCACGATCGCCAGCGGGCGCTGGATCTCCGAGCCGGGGCCGCTGGCAAAGAGCAGGGGCACGAGTCCCCAGGCCGCGATGCTGGCGGTCATCAGGACCGGCCGCAGTCGGCGGCGCGCGCCCTCGATGACCACGTCGCGCAGTGCCATGCCCTGGTCTCGCAACTGGTTGAAGTACGACACCATGACGACACCGTTTAGCACGGCGATGCCGAGCAGTGCGATGAAGCCCACCGATGCGGGCACCGACAGATACTCGGCCGAGATCCAGAGCGCGAACACGCCGCCGATCAGCGCGAACGGGATATTCGCAAACACCAGCGCGGCCTGGCGCAAGGAGGCGAAGGTGGCGAACAGCAAGCCGAAGATCATCAGCATCGCCACCGGCACCACCATCGCGAGCCGCGCCGCCGCCCGTTGCTGATTCTCGAACTGGCCGCCCCACACCGTGCGGTAGCCGGCCGGCAGCTCGACCTCGGCCGCCACCTTCGCCTTGGCCTCCTCCACGAACCCGACCAGATCGCGATCACGCACGTTGGCCTGCACCAGCACCATTCGCTCCGCGTTTTCGCGGTCTACCTTCACCGGCCCGTCGACCCGCTCCAGCCGCGCGATACTCGCGAGCGGCACACTCTGCCCATCCGGCAGGGTCAGGCTCATCGCCGCAAAGCGCGCGGGTGACGCACGCACGGACTCATCGCCGCGCAGAAGCAGCGGCGTGCGCCGCCCCGCCTCGACCACGATGCCGACCGGCTCGCCTTCGAGCTGTGTCCGCAGAGCCGCACCGATCTCTTCGACGTTGAAACCGAGTCGGCCGGCCGCAAGCCGGTCAATCGCAACCCGGTAGTAAAGCACCCCTTCGTTTTTCAGCGTAAGCACGTCTTCCGCACCGTGCAGCGTCTTGAGCGATGCCACCGTACGCTCAGCGAGCGAGTTGAGCGACGCGATGTCGCTGCCGAAGATCTTGATCGCCACGTCGCCGCGCGCACCGGTCAACATCTCGGAGACGCGCATGTCGATCGGCTGCGTGAATGCGTAGGCAACGCCGGGAAAATCGGCCATCACCTTGCGCAGCTCGTCGAGCAGCCAGGCCTTGTCGTTGACGCGCCACTCGCTACGCGGCTTCAGGACGAGAAACGAGTCCGTCTGGTTGAGTCCCATCGGATCGAGACCCAGATCGTCCGAACCGGCACGGGCAACGATCCGTGTCACCTCGGGCACCCGTTCCAATACGGCGCGTTGGACCTGGAGATCGGTAGCCGCCGTCTGCTCGATGCTGATGGACGGAAGCTTTTCGAGTTGCATGATGACGTCGCCCTCGTCCATGCCCGGCATGAAGGTCTTGCCGATCAGTGTATAAAGCGCGACCGTCACGCCGAGCGCCAGCAATGCCAGCGCAATCACGACGCGCGCATGCGCCAGCGACCAGTCGAGAACAGGACGATACAGGCGCAGCGCAACACGCACGAGCCACGGGTCGCCATGGCCCACCTTGCCAAGAAGATAGGAGGCGAGCACCGGAATCACGGTCAGCGAAAGCAGCAGCGAGGTAGCGAGCGCGAACACGATCGACAGCGCAACCGGAATGAACAGCTTGCCCTCGAGTCCCTGCAACGTCAGCAACGGCAGGAAGACCAGGATGATGATCACGATGCCCGACACAACCGGCACGGTCACTTCACGCACCGCGCGATAGACGATATGCAGTCGGGGCAGCTTCGCGCCATCGTGCCCTTGGGCGTGCGCAAGGTGGGTGACGATGTTCTCGACCACCACGACGGCAGCATCGACCAGCATGCCGATCGCGATTGCCAGGCCGCCGAGGCTCATCAGGTTCGCGCTCATGCCGAAGCGCTGCATCAGCACGAAGGTACCGAGCGCCGCGAGCGGCAGGATCAGCGCCACCACCAGTGCCGCCCGCAGGTTGCCGAGAAACAGCACCAGCAACACCAGCACCAGCACGATGGCCTCGCCCAGCGCCTTGGACACCGTGCCCACCGCGCGCTCGACGAGGCTGCCACGATCGTAGAACACCTGCGTGGTGACGCCCGGCGGCAGACTCGGCGCCAGCTCTGCCAGCTTGGCGCGCACGCTATCCACCACCTGGCGCGCGTTGGCGCCGCGCAGTCCAAGCACCAAGCCTTCCACCGCCTCGCCGCGGCCGTCCTGCGTCACCGTGCCGTATCGGGTGAGGCTGCCGATGCGCACCTGCGCCACGTCGCCGACACGCACCGGGCCGCTGTCGCGCCGCTCGATCACGATCTGACGCAGATCCTCCTCGGTGCGGACGCTGCCCTCGGTCCGCACCAGGAGCGTCTCCTCCCCTGCGGTCAACCGGCCGGCGCCGTCGTTGCGGTTGTTGGACTCGAGGGCCGCCCTCAGCTTCGAGATCGCGACGCCGCGCGCCGCGAGCGCCGCCAGATCGGGCACCACTTCGAAGCTGCGCACTTCGCCGCCGAGCGCATTGACATCCGCCACGCCGGGCAGCGTGCGCAGCGCCGGCCGGATCACCCAATCGAGCAGGCTGCGCCGCTCGGCCAGTGACATCGGGCCTTCGACGGTGAACATGAACATTTCGCCCAGCGGCGTCGTGATCGGCGCCAGTCCACCGGTCGCGTTCGGAGGAAGATCGCGCGCGATGCCAGACAGCCTTTCGGCCACCTGCTGGCGCGCCCAGTAGATATCGGTACGGTCCTCGAAATCGATCGTGATGTCGGCGATTGCATACTTCGAAACCGAACGCAGCACGCGCTTGTTCGGAATGCCGAGCATTTCCAGCTCGATCGGCGTGACGATGCGGCTTTCGACCTCCTCGGGCGTCATGCCCGGCGCCTTCATGATGATCTTCACCTGCGTCGTCGACACATCCGGAAAAGCATCGATCGGCAGTTGCCGGAACGCCGCCGCACCTGCTGCAACCAGCAGCACTGTCAGGCCCAGCACCAGCAGTCGGTGCGTCAGCGCAAACTGAACCAGTCGTGCAACCATCATTCGGCTCCAATGCCCGACAGGCGCGCCTTGAGCGCAGCGACGCCGCGTACCGCGATGCGCTCGTCGCCGCGCAGATCACCGGTCACCGTCGCAGACGAGCCGGCGGCGACCTCCCCGGTCACGGTGACCGGCGTCGGCGTGAATCCCCTTGCAGTGCGCACGAATATCAAACTCCTGCCATCGAGGCGCACGATGGCCGCAGACGGAACGGCGAACGCACCGCGCACCGGATCCCCGCCCGTCGCGACAGCAGCCTCGACCATCTGGCCGGGCATCAGCGAGGCGGCTCCCCGCCCGATCTCAGCTCGTACACGCACCGTCTGGTTGGCGTCGACGTTGCGGCCGATCGAGATGATCCGGCCGCTGGCCTGTCCGCCCGGAACGGTTGCCACGGCCCCGACGCGAATGCGTGGCAGCGCTGCCATCGGCACCTGGATCTCGAGCCACAGCGGCTCCAGCTTCGCCAGGCGGAACATCGCCGTGGCAGCATCGACGCGCGCACCGACCGACACCATCTGCTCCAATATCACGCCGTCGGCCGGCGCCCTTACGTCGATCGCGACGCCCGGGCCTTGGCCCGACGCCAGCCGGACGATGCTTGCCTCCGGCACGCCGGCCAGACGCAAGGCCTGCCTGCGCTCGGTGAGGGCCGCGCTCGCCTCGGCATGCTGCCCGCGCGTGGCGCGCAGGCGGCTTTCGGCGATGATGCCGTCGCGGTAAAGCGATTCGTCACGCTGCAGGTTGTCTGCAGCAAGTTGCGCCTGAACCGTAGCCTGGACATAGCCGCGTTGCAGCTCCGCAAGCGCCGGGCTGAGTACTCGTGCGAGCACCTGACCGGCACGGACGCTGCCATTGACGGCCACCGGAATTCGCTCGACGAGACCCGCCACGGGCGCCGCGATCAGATGCAACTGGCTGTTGGGCACGGTGACCTGCGCTGCCAGGCCGCCGATCTCGCCGCCGGAACTCGCGCGCAGCGTCGCCGTTTCGATGCCGAGCGCCTTTTCCTGGGCCGCACTGATTTCCACGACTTGATCGGCCGCACCCGCCGTCAGGGCCGCCTGGCCGAAAATGAGCAGTGCAACGGCTCCGAACAAGTGTCGTCGCCGCAGGGCAGACATCCCGCCCGAGAAGAACTTTTGCATTTCTGTTCCTTGTGCAGGCGTGTTCCTTGTGCAGGCATGAGGCCCGCGTACTCAGAGGATCGCCTGACGGTCAGCAATGAGTGGGACACCCGACGAGAAGGCCCCCATGCAAGGCAGGAAGGATCGCCGGCATTCCGCCGCCCGGCCGCCTCGGCAGCCGGAGAGAGAGTCAGGTCGAAGGGGGCGCCCGCGAGGGCGGTGGCACACAAGGTTCGAGGGGTAGGCATCTCGACGAGACGCACGACGTCGCGCGAGTGGCAGACGACGCACACGCCGCCGGATGCCTGGCATTCTGCGGTAGCACCGCGTCCTCGAACGCGACCAGGGTATCGTCGCGCGACAGGCCTTCCGCCACATCGATGATGGCCTCGCCATGGGCGCGGAGCACCTGCACATCGAGGTGCGTTCCGACGTCACCAACCGCGCCGGCCGTGACATGGAAATGCGGCACCCCGCCGACCGATCCGCCGGCGTGCGCATGCAGCAGCGGCGCAAGCCCTTGCAGGCACGCGAGGAACGCCAGCAGCAACAGTGTCAGGTTGCGTTTCAACATGGTGTGCGCAAATCTAGTCGCCGCAGCTTAAACCATCATGAATCGCCGGCGCAGCAAGCCAGATGAGTGACGCCATGCGCCCGGTGATCCGGTCGCGGCGGAACGAATAGAAGCGTTCCGCATCATGCACAGTGCAGAAGTTACCGCCGCGCGTGCTGTTCACCCCCGCCCTCTCGAGCCGCAGGCGTGCAAGGGCATAGAGGTCGGCGAGCCACTTTTCCGGCGAACATGGCGCGAAGGCGCGCGCAGCAGACGATTGGGCGGCGATGGCCGCATCGCGCACCTCGCCGCCGACCTCGAAGCTTGCCGGTCCGATGGCCGGCCCCAGCCAAGCAAGCACCTCGCCGGGTTCGACCTCCATCGCTGCCAGCGTCGCCTCGATCACGCCGCCTACCAGCCCGCGCCACCCGGCATGCGCGATGCCGACCACCGATCCGGCCCGGTCGCAAAGCAGTACCGGCAGGCAATCTGCCGTCATCACCGCGAGCACCACACCTGGTGTTCGCGCCACGCTGGCATCAGCCTGGGGTACGCCGCGCACCGTCTCCCCGACGGCGACATCGACCCCGTGCACCTGCTCCAGCCAGCACGGGTCGGAAGGCAGGCATCGGCGCAGGATCGAGCGGTTGGCGGCCACCGCCGCCGCATCGTCGCCGACATGCGTGCCGAGGTTCATGCTGGAATAGGGGCCGACGCTGACGCCGCCATGGCGCGTCGTCACCAGCGCCCGCACATTCGATGGCGCCGGCCAGTCCGGTTCGATCCAGCGGTCAGACATCGCACGTCGCCTGCACATGCGCAGTTCGCAACCCGGCCAGCAGATTTGCCAGATCGTGCGGCACCGGCGCCTCCCATTCCATCGGCGCGCGACTGGCCGGGTGAATCAGCCCGAGCCGCAACGCATGCAGGGCCTGGCGCGGGAAAGCATCCAGCAGCGCCACGCCGGACTTGCGCTTGCCATAGACCGGATCGCCCACAAGCGGATGGCCGATGTGCGCCATGTGCACGCGGATCTGGTGCGTGCGCCCGGTTTCGAGGTTGCACTGAACCAGGGTCGCACGCTCGAATACCTCGAGCGGCACGTAATGCGTGACGGCGTGGCGCCCCGCGCCTACCACCGCCATCTTCGTGCGCTGGATCGGGTGGCGGCCGATGGCCGCATCCACGGTGCCGCCGCTTTCGACGATGCCATGTACCAATGCGACGTACTGTCGCTTCACGCTGCGCGCCTGAAGCTGGCGCACCAGGTCGGTCTGCGCCTCGAGCGTCTTGGCGACAACCAACAAACCGCTGGTGTCCTTGTCGAGCCGATGCACGATGCCGGCGCGCGGAACTTCGGCCACTCTGGGCGCATGATGCAGAAGCGCGTTGAGCAGCGTGCCGGACGGCACGCCGCTGCCCGGATGCACCACCAGCCCCGCCGGTTTGTCTATGACGACGATATGCGCGTCCTCATAGACCACGTTAAGCCCGATCGCCTCGGCGCGATCCTCGTCAGGCGCCACGGCCTCGGCCTCCGCAACCAGGAGGCGCTCGCCGCCCCAGACCTTGTCCTTCGGGTCGCGCACGTTCCCGTCGATACGGACGCGCCCCTCGCGCAACCACGACTGCAGGCGATTGCGCGAGTGCTCGGGCAGCAGCCGGGCGAGCGACTGATCGAGGCGCAGCCCCGCATGTTCGGTCGGCACGGTCAGCGAGCGCAGGCCACCGGGAGCCGCGTCCGGGCTTGGGCTATAATCAGCGCCTTGATTTTCGACGGGAAAGCGCGCCGTGGTGTTCATCAAGCGTAGTTTAGCGGTTGTTTCCATATGCCTGCTCGCCGGCTGTGCCGGTCTCGACAAACCGGACGAAACCGCAACCTGGAATGCGCAGAAACTCTATTCCGAAGCCAAGGCGTCCCTGACCGACGGCTCCTACGAGCAGGCGATCAAGTATTACGAGAAGCTCGAGGCCAAGTATCCCTACGGGCGTTACGCCCAACAGGCGCAGCTCGAAACCGCCTACGCCTACCACAAGAATGGCGATACCGCGCAGGCGCTTGCCGCCTGCGATCGCTTCATCAAGCTGCACCCGAACCATCCGAACGTCGATTACGCCCACTACCTGCGTGGCCTGATCAACTTCAACGATGGCGAAGGCTTCATGAGCGAGGTTTCGCGCCAGGACGTGTCGGAACGCGATCCGCGCGCCGCCCGCGAATCCTTCGAGAGCTTCCGCGAACTCGTCAGTCGTTTCCCGGAAAGCCGATATGCCGCCGATTCCGAGAAGCGCATGGCCTTCCTGATCAACAACCTTGCGCGCAATGAGGTGCATGTCGCGCGCTACTACTACAAGCGCGGCGCATACGTTGCGGCCGTATCGCGCGCCCAGACCGCCATCCAGACCTACCCTCAGGCGCCGGCCATCGAGGAAGCGATGTTCATCATGGTCAAGGGATACGAGGCACTCGGCCTCAAGGACCTGCATGACGATGCCGAGCGCGTGATGAAGAAGAACTTCCCCAACAGCGACTATTACGCCTTGGGCCTCGAGCGCGAAAAGCCCTGGTGGATGCTCTGGCAGGCGTTCTAGGCCGCGCGCCGCGCTGACGTTGGTGAGCGGCCGGGCACCGGGTTCGCACGGCGCCCGCCCAGCCGCCGAATCCGCTCGAAGGCCCTGCGAGCGAGCCGCAATCGGCAACGTGAAAGCCGGACAGTTGCTCTTTGAGATTCGCGATCGCCTCATCGAGCAAAATCGGCCCGGTGCCGGCATGTAGCGTCATCGCGGCGCCAATCTCGGCATCGGCCGAACACGCAGCCGGGCTTGCCGACCTCGCAATCTGTCGCAGCGCAGCTTCGTGATGTGCCATTCCGAGGTCCAGCGCATTCCTCAAAGCGCCGATCAGGTCTTCGTCGTTGTGTCCGGCGGCAACATGACGCATGAAGATTCGGCGTTCCGATGCTCCAGAACGAATGCGCTGGCGCCATCCCGGCACCGGTGTCGCGATCAGCGCAGGAGAATGCTCAGCCCACGCCCCAGGCGGTGCATTTGCGCTCCATGGTCTTGCGCGAGATGCCGAGGCGGCGCGCGGCCTCGGACTTGTTGCCGCCGCAGGCGGCAAGCACGTCGAGGATGTGGCGCTTCTCCACCTCTTCGAGCGCAACGGCCGAGCTGGCCTGCATGTTGTCCGGCACCGGCAGCGGCGCCGGCAGGAAATCGAGCGGCACGTAGCCCAGAATCAATGAGCGCTCGACCAGGTTGCGCAATTCGCGCACGTTGCCCGGCCAGTCGTGGCGCTGGAGCTGCGCCACCGTTTCGGAATCGAGCTGGATCGGCGGCAGGCCGAGCTGCGCCTGCAACTGCCCGAGGAAATGCCGGGTCAGCGGCAGGATGTCCTCGCGCCGCTCCGCCAGTGGCGGAATGCGGATGTTCACCACGTCGAGGCGGTAGAACAGGTCGGCACGAAAACGCCCCGCCTTGACCTCATCCGACAGGGTGCGGTTGGTCGCGGCGACGATGCGGATATCGACCGGAATTTCGCGCGTCGAACCGACCGGCCGGATCATGCGCTCCTCGATCACGCGCAGCAGCTTGGTCTGCATCGCCAGCGGCAGTTCCGATATCTCGTCGAGGAACAGCGTGCCGCCCTGGGCGTAGTAAAACAGCCCATTGTGCGCCTCGGCCGCACCGGTGAACGCACCCCTCACGTGCCCGAACAACTCGGATTCGATCAGTTCCGCGCTGATCGCCGAGCAGTTCACCGGCACGAACGGACGCTGCGCACGCGGGCTGCAACGGTGCAGCGCACGCGCCGCAACTTCCTTGCCGACGCCGGATTCACCCTGCAGCAGCACCGTGCTCGGCATGGCCGCCACGCGCAGGATCGTCTGGCGCAACTGGCTGGCGGCGCGCGAGTTGCCGATGATGCTATCCACGCCGCCCGCCAATTCCTCGACCTCGCGGCGCAGGATGAAATTCTCGCGCACCAGGCGCGCGCGATCGAAGCAGCGCTGCATCGAGTTGAGAATCTGGTCGACGCGAAACGGCTTGAGGATGAAGTCCGATGCGCCGGCGCGCAACGCGTTGATTGCGGTTTCGATGTCGGCGAACGCGGTGATCAGGATCACCTCGCCCTGGTAGCCCGCATCGCGCAGTTCGCCAAGCCAGGTGACGCCGGTCTTGCCCGGCAACGTAATGTCCAGGACGATCAGGTCGAAGTGGATGCGGTTGAACAGCGCCTGCGCCGCCTCGGCGCTCGCAGCCGTTTCGACCAAGCCGCAGCGGCTGGCGAGCAGGCGGCCGAGGAAGCTGCGCATGCCTTCCTCGTCATCGACCACCAGCACCGAATGGTGCTGCCAGCGACGGTCTTCGGGCGGCGGCATGTCACTGCCTGCGGCGGCATCCGCGCCGGCGCCCTGCAGGGTCCTGGCCAGCGTGCGGCTCATGAACGGCGCGTCGCCGGGGCGTCCTGGCGCTTGGCGATCGCGACCAGCACGCTGCAAGGCGCCTGCTCGACCAGCGAGGCGCCAACCGAACCCCGCCACCAGCGCTCCAGCCGCGATGCGCGATGGCCGTGCCCGACGACGATCAGGTCGGCATCGAGTTCGCCCGCCAGCCGGCAGATCTCGTCGATCGGCTCGCCTGACACCAGATGCCCTTCGGCCTTGATGCCACGCTCGGCGAGGATCGCCAAACCATCGTCGAGCACATCGCGATAAAGGCGGTTCTGCTCGTCCTGCAGGGAATCGGGCACGAAACCTTCGGTCAGGTAGAGCCCGGCCGCGATCGGCGCGACGGCGAGCAGATGCAACTGCGCATCTGCCACCAGGCGCTGGATGGTTGCGCATTCGAGCAGGCCCGAGCGTCCGCTTGCCGAACCGTCGTAGGCTGCAAGGATCGTTCTGTACATGATCTCCTCCCCGGAGGGCATGTTAGCCGAGCCGACGCGACAGCGCCATGCAGCCGCCCCTGCCCGCCCTCGACGCGTACCGGCTCGCGTCGTTCACGTTGCTATACTCGACCGAATCACGATTGCATGGATTTTGACACGATGGACGACGCAGTCGTTCGCGCCATGGCGCGCTGGCCGGACGTTCCCGATTGCCATGGCTGGCTGGCGCTCACGCGCCGCGGCGAATGGCGGGTCGGCGCACAGCGCGAACGCATTGCTCACGCCGGGCTGACCGAGTTCATCAACCGCAACTACCTCCCCGACGCGGGCGGCGCCTGGTACTTCCAGAACGGTCCGCAGCGTGTCTGGGTATCGCTCGATTACACGCCGCTGGTGTATCGGCTGGAGCCAACCCTCCCCGTTCAGTTCGCGGCGCATACCGGCACCACTGCGCAAACGATCCGGCGGATACTGGTCGACGAGCTCGGCTCACTCTTGGTCGTCACCGACCTCGGGCCAGGTCTGGTGGACGACCGCGATTTGCCAGCGGCACTCCAGCTGCTCCGCAGCACGACAGGCCGCCCGATCGAGGAGGCATTCGCCGCGCCATACGAGGACTTGAAATTCGGACCCGAAGAAATCGTCGTCGAGTCCCTGGCATCGTCCAGCATCGAATCCACGCTCGGTTTCAGGCGGCGTGCGACGCCCATTCCAACAGATAGCTGATCCGGCATTTATCTTGAGTCCCCGCATCGCCCTGACCTTCCGAAGGTTTCATCCGCATACATTCCGAAGAGAAAGCATGAGCATGCGCACCCTGACCCTGGCGGGAATCTTGTTCGGCACCTGCACGGCGTGCGTGGCCGAGCCACGAATTCTCCACCAGCAATCGACGATTTCTTTCACATCGACCGCAAGCATAGAGCTATCCAACGATCAATCCCGCTTCACCGTGAAACCGAAAGACGGGGTCAGCCTGTCCGGCAGTTTGCAATTTCCGCCGGGAGACGGGCCTTTCCCGGCAGTCGTGCTCGCCCATGGTTGCAACGGGATTGGGCAGACCGAACGCGCCTGGGCGGAGGCACTGCGTACCTGGGGCTACGCGACATTCCTGCTCGACAGCTTTGCCGGCCGCAATGTGGCCGAGGTCTGTACCAACCCCTGGGCACTGGCTCCACTGCAACGCGTTCCAGACGTTTTCGGTGCGCTGCGCGTCTTGGCCGGGAACCCGTCCATCGACGCGAGAAGAATCGCGCTGATGGGATTCTCGCATGGCGGCATTGTCGCCCTGAACGCCGCCACGACCTGGGCATTCCGGACTTTCGCGCCGAAAAGCGGGCCATCGTTTCGTGCTTTCATCGCGCTTTACCCATACTGCAACGTTTCGTTCCCCGAGCAGGCGCAGATTTCCGGGCCGTTACGCATCCACATCGGCGAACTGGACGACTGGACGCCCGCCGTGCCGTGCGAACGAATGACCAGTCATCTCGTCAAGCGTGGCCAGAACGCCGGGATTACTGTCTATCCCGGCGCACATCACGGCTTCGATGCCGTCGATGCCGGACGCATCCTGCTCCCGGAGGCAGTCAACGCGGCAGCTTGCTCATTCGACATCCCGAGCATCCTCGGACCGTTTCCATTTCGCGACGCGCTGGCACGCTGCACCAGGAAAGGGGCAACGGTGGAAGAGAACACCGCCGCCACCGCTGCAGCAAGGAACAATGTGCGCATGGAGATCGAGGAACTACTCGACTGATACGCCAAATGGCACGTGCGATGCCGGCAACCTGTCTCTATACTCTGCTCCCATGAGGGACTACACGTTCGGCTCGCACAACGAATACAGAATCGTCATCGCTAGCGAGCGACACGCCAGGGAACGGGCGCTCTCCCTCGCCTATTGCGTCTATCTTGCTGCTGGCCTCGTCGATTCGCGCCCAAGCCGGATGCTTCTGTCCTGTCACGACGCGATCCCCGGCACCGTAACCTTTCTGGTCGAACATGAGAGGGACACCGGCAACTCCGTCGCCGTGGCAAGCCTCACGCTGATTCCCGACAGCGAACTCGGCCTGCCGCTCGACGGTTCGCATCACAAGGCGTTATCCGGTCTTCGGGCAACCGGGCGCAAACCGGTCGAGCTTGCAAAGCTGGCGACCGTCGCCGCAACGGAGAAAGCCCCCGACAAAGGCCCGGCGCCAAGGGAGCTGATCCTGCTGCACCTGTTCAAGGTCGCCTATCTGGCAGCGCGATACATGGGGCGTGCGAGCGATCTCATCATTGCCGTTGCCCCGGAGCAGGCGAAGTTCTTCCGGCGGGTGCTCATGTTCGAACATCTGGAGCCTGATTCGTCGGCGCCCTCGCGCGGCGATTCCGCCCTGGCAGTACCGTTGCGGCTGAGCCTCGACACAGCCGAAGCGGTATTCGAGAGGCGTTACGGGCAACGCCGCGGCAGCAAGAATATCTTCCGGTTCTTTGTCAACGAAACCCAGGACGAGATCCTGTCGTGGCTCCGCGCATCCACCAAACCGTTGACTCCAGCCGACGTGCGCTATCTGCTGACCGAAAGAAGCACTGTGCTCACGAGATCGGACGAAGCGACGAGACGCCTCATCCTTGCTTTCTATCCGGAACTGCGCGAATGAGAACCCACCGGGATGATGCACCCCCGAATGTCATTCGCACCCTGCGACTGCGTCCGTCCGGCCCGGTCTGCGAAATGCTCCGCTAACGCGCGGGTGCCGACCCGCCCCATGTGCCGCGAGGAATGGCCAGCGGATCCCGCTTTTCATACCAGTGCGTAATCGCGCGCCCATCCCAATGCAACGCAATGTGTGCAGCCGCGCGGATGTTGGCCAGGGCACGCGGGCGCAGGACTCCGACACAGAGCCCATCGGCGTGCCGCACGCTGAGGTACTGCACGCCCCAGCTGTCGCGCTCGCGCAGCACGCGCCCGAGCACCTGCGCGGCGCCGTAATGGTGCGGATCGTAGAGCGCGGGGGCGGTTTCGCGCAGCGCGCGCAGATCGTGCAGGGGTGCGTCGACATCGGCGGCGATCAGCCGCATGTCGAGGTCGATCGCCGGCTCGGCGGTGCGCGCCATGAACACGGCGCGGTGGTAGCTGACCTCGGCCAGCGCCGTCTCGAGCGACTGCGCGGCGTAGTACACGCCATAGCTGCCGTCCGAGAAGCGCGACCCCTCTGGATTGAGATGGGTGAAGGCCGCCATCACCATGGTCGCACCGGGACCGGTCAGCCGCTCTTCCGGCGACACCAGGCTGATCTGGCCGAGTTCGTCGCGGATGCGAGGATTGGTCAACGCCTCGATCGCGAACACGGCATCGAGGTCTGCCGGATCGGCGATCACGTCGTACAGCCCGACCGTCGGATAACGCGACGGAATCAGGCGGTAGCTCGGGGTCCAGCGCGTGATGGCGACCGGGATCGCGCCCGCATCGATCAAGCCTTGCCCCCGCGTTGCGCGTCGAGATACTGGCGCACGACGTAGAGATCGGCCACCTGCCCGCCCAGCATGCGGTCGAGCGCCGATTGCCCGTTGAACAGCGGCGCCGCATTCGGCTTGCGCACCCATTCGTCGGCACGCTCGGCCACCGGCAGCAGGATCTGCAGCGCGGCATAGATGCCGAACAGGTAGGACAGGCGCTCCAGCACGTGCCGGTCGAGCGGCCCGACCTTACCCTGCTTCCAGTGGAACAGCGTGGTCCGGCCGACACCGAGCAGGGTCTGCTGCTCGGCATTGCTGAGCTTCCACGCCTCGGCCAGGCGCCAGAAGGTGCGCAGCGCAGCCGCCGCGGCCTCGGCCGAAGCCGGATCGACCGCCTTGCGCGGCGCTTCGAGCACGGCACTCATGTCGCGCTCCGGCGTACGGAATATCGGCAAATGACAAGCATGAGCCGACTGTAGTTCAATTTCGGACTGTTTTCAACTATTAGTTCCGACACGAACACTCCGAAGCCGGGCGATCAACCGCCGTCGCTGCGAAATCCGCGCGGATTGGCGCTCTGCCAGCGCCAGGCGTCGGCGCACATCTGCTCGATGCCGCGCTCGGCACGCCAGCCCAGCAGTGCCCGGGCGAGGCTCGGATCGGCGTAGCAGCTTGCGATGTCGCCCGGACGCCGGTCGACGATGCGATAGGCCACCTTGCGGCCCGACGCCGCCTCGAACGCCCGCACCATGTCGAGCACGCTGTATCCGATCCCGGTGCCAAGGTTCACCGCGAACAAACCCTCGTGCGCACGGATGCGGTCGAGCGCACGCAGATGTCCGATGGCGAGGTCGACCACGTGGATGTAGTCGCGCACGCCGGTACCGTCGGGCGTCGGGTAATCGCCCCCGAACACCGACAACTTCTCGCGCGCGCCCACTGCCACCTGCGCCACGAAGGGCATCAGGTTGTTCGGTATGCCCTGCGGATCTTCGCCGATGGTGCCGCTGGCGTGCGCGCCGACCGGGTTGAAGTAGCGCAGCAGCCCGATGCGCCAGCCCGGCTCGCTGCGCGCCACATCGCGCAGGATCTCCTCGATCATCAGCTTGGACTGGCCGTAGGGATTGGTCGCCGACAGCGGATGGTCCTCGGTCAGCGGCAGGCGCTGCGGGTCGCCATACACCGTGGCCGAGCTGCTGAACACCAGGTTGCGCACGCCGGCCGCACGCATCGCCTCGAGCAGGCGGATGGTGCCGACCACGTTGTTGTCGTAGTAGAGCAGCGGTTTCGCGACCGACTCGCCGACTGCCTTGAGGCCGGCGAAATGGATCACCGCCTCGATATCATGGTCGGAGAACAAACGGGCCAGGCAAGCGGCGTCGCGGATGTCGCCCTCCACGCACAGCGGTGCCCGGCCGGCGATCGCCCCGACGCGGCGCACAGCCTCCGGGCTGCTGTTGCTGAAATTGTCGAGCACGATGACCTGCTCGCCGGCCTGCAGCAGTTCGACGCAGGTATGCGAGCCGATGTAGCCCGCGCCGCCGGTCACGAGGATCGCCATGTCTTCAGCCCCTGCCGTAGGTGTCCTGGAAGCGCACGATGTCGTCCTCGCCGAGGTAGGCGCCCGACTGCACCTCGATCATCTCGAGCGGCACCTTGCCCGGATTCTCCAGCCGATGCTTCGTGCCGAGCGGAATGTAGGTCGACTGGTTCTCCGACACCAGAAAGACCTCTTCGCCCCGCGTCACCCGCGCCGTGCCGGTCACCACGATCCAGTGCTCGGCGCGATGGTGGTGCATCTGGAGCGACAGCGAGGCGCCCGGATTGACCACGATGCGCTTGACCTGGAAGCGCGGCCCGGCATCGATGCTGTCGTACCAGCCCCAGGGCCGGTACACCTTGCGATGGTTCGTCACCTCGCTGCGGCCGGCCTGCTTCAGGCGCCCGACGATCTGCTTCACCTCCTGGGTGCGGTCCTTCGAGGCCACCAGCACCGCATCGGGCGTTTCCACGACCACCACGTCGTCGACGCCGATGCAGGCCACCATGCGCCCATCCGCCAGCACCAGGCTGCCGCGGGTTTCATGAAGCATCACGTCGCCGCGCGTCGCATTGCCGGCCGCATCCTTGTCCGCCACCTGCCACAGCGCGTCCCACGCGCCCACATCCGACCAGCCGCAGGACATCGGCACCACGTGGGCCGCAAGGCCCGCGGCTGCATCCGACGGCAGTTTTTCCATCACCGCATAGTCGATCGAATCCGACGGGCAGGCTGCGAACGCCGCCTTGTCGACGCGCAGGAAATCCGCATCGCGCACACCCTTCCCGATCGCGCTCCGGCACGCAGCCAGGATGTCCGGCCGATAGCGTTCGATCGCCTTCAGCCAGACCGAGGCTTTCATCATGAACAGACCGCTGTTCCACAGGTACTCGCCGCTCGACACGTAACGCCCGGCCGTTTCGAGATCGGGCTTCTCGACGAAGCGCGCGATGCGCCTGGCGCCATGCGCCGTGCCTTCGCCGGTCTGGATGTAGCCGTACCCGGTTTCCGGCCGATCGGGCACGATGCCGAAGGTCACGACGGTGCCATCGCGCGCAAGCAGCGCACCGGCGTCGATCGCCTGCTGGAAGGCCGCGCGATCGGTCACCACATGATCGGCCGGCATCACCAGCAGCACCGGATCGCCCTCGCCCGCAGCCAGTGCGGCCAGCGTCAGCGCCGGCGCGGTGTTACGGCCCATCGGCTCGAGGATCAGCGCCGAAGCCGGCTTGCCGGCGGCACGCAGTTGCTCCGCGGTGATGAAACGGTATTCCTCGTTGCACACCACCAGCGGCTGCGCCGCCACCTCGAGCGCGCCGACGAAGCCCGCCAGCCGTGTCGCGGTCGCCTGCAGCAGCGATTCGTCGCCGTGCAGCGCAAGCAACTGCTTGGGATGCTGTTCGCGCGACAGCGGCCACAGCCGCGTGCCCGAGCCGCCGGAGAGGATCACCGGAAGAATCTGTGTCGTCATGACGATTCCAGGTTGGGGAGCGAGAATTTCAATGTACTCACCGCGCGGCGAGTTCGGCAACGCACAATTCCACGCCGCGCTGCCATTTCGGCATGCGCAGGCCGAATGCGCGCTCCAGTTTGCCGCAGTCGAACAGCGAGTTCGCCGGCCGTTCGGCAGGCAACGGGTAGTCGGCCGTCGCGATCGGCACGATCTCGCGCACCTTCAGGCCTTGCCCAAGCGCCGGACATGCGCGTGCCCGCTCGACGACGAACGATGCGTACTCGTGCCAGGTCGTGCGTCCGGACGCGGCAAGGTGATACACGCCGTCCTCGACCGGGAGGCCGCCTGCCTGCCGGCCGAGGATCTGCGCCGTCACGTCGGCGATCAGCCGTGCCGCAGTCGGCGCGCCGAACTGGTCGGCGACGATGCGCAACTGCTCGCGCTCGCGCGCCAGCCGTAGGATGGTCCGCAGAAAGTTGCCGCCGTGTGACCCGAACACCCATTGCGTGCGCAGAACCAGGTGCCGGCAGCCGCTCGCCGTCACCGCCTGCTCGCCGGCGAGCTTGCTGCGGCCATAAACGCTGCACGGGGCGGTTGCATCGCCCTCGGTATAGGCACCGGCCAGGGTGCCGTCGAACACGTAGTCGGTGGAGTAATGCAGCAGCAGCGCATCGCACGCCTTTGCCGCCTGCCCCAAGGCGGCCGGCGCCTCGGCGTTGATGCGGAACGTGAGTTCACTCTCGCTTTCCGCCTTGTCCACGGCGGTGTAGGCGGCAGCATTCACGATCACGTCAGGCCGCTGCGATGCCACGCATGCGGCGATGGCGCCGGCATTCGCGAGATCAAGTTCCGCACGGCCGAGCGCCACCACGTCGCCGAGCGGCTGCAGGCAGCGCGCCAGTTCCCAGCCGACCTGGCCGTTGCAGCCGGTGAGCAGCATCTTCATGTCGCGGTCTCGCTAGTCGAACAGTTCCGCATCGCGCAGCGGCACGCCTTGCGCGTCCTTGGCGGACAGGCTGGGCTCGCCACTCAGGCGCCAGTCGATGCCGAGCGCCGGATCGTCCCAGCGGATGCAGCGCTCGTGTTCCGGCGCCCAGTAGTCGGTGGTCTTGTAAAGGAAATCGGCGCTCTCGCTGAGCACCACGAAGCCGTGCGCGAACCCCGGCGGCACCCAGAACATGCGCTTGTTCTCGGCACTGAGTTCCACCGCCACGTGGCGGCCGAAGGTGGGCGACGTGCGCCGAATGTCGAGCGCGACGTCGAGCACGCAGCCTGCGACCACGCGCACCAGCTTGCCCTGCGGCTGACGGATTTGATAGTGCAGCCCGCGCAGCACGCCGCGCGCCGAGCGCGAGTGGTTGTCCTGCACGAAGTTCCATTCGCCGATGAGCGGCGCCAGGCTGCGCGCATTGAAGCTCTCGAAGAAAAAGCCGCGCTCGTCGCCGAACACGCGCGGCTCGATGATCACGAGGTCGGGAATCGCGGTATCGATGCGCTTCATGGCGTCTCAGAACACCTGCTCGTCGAGGATCTGCAACAGGTACTGGCCGTAACCGTTCTTCGCCAGCGGCCCGGCCAGCGCACGCAATTGCGCGGCATCGATGTAGCCCATGCGGAACGCGATCTCCTCCGGGCAGGCGATCTTCAGGCCCTGGCGCTTCTCGATGGTCTGGATGTACATCGAGGCCTCGATCAGCGACTCGTGCGTGCCGGTATCCAGCCAGGCATGGCCGCGGCCCATCACCTTCACGTCGAGCGAACCCATCTCGAGATAGCGCCGGTTGACATCGGTGATCTCCAGCTCGCCGCGCGGCGAGGGCTTGAGCGAACGCGCGATCTCCACGACCTGGTTGTCGTAGAAGTAGAGCCCGGTCACCGCGTAGCGGCTCTTGGGCTTCGCGGGCTTCTCTTCCAGGCTGATCGCGCGGCGGTTGGCGTCGAACTCGACCACGCCGTAGCGCTCGGGATCATGCACCGGGTAGGCGAACACCGTCGCGCCGCTCGCGCGCTCGGTGGCGTCGCGCAGATCCCCGGCCAGTTCGTGGCCGTAAAAGATGTTGTCGCCCAGCACCAGCGCGGAAGGATCGTCGCCGACGAAATCCGCGCCGATGATGAAGGCCTGCGCCAGCCCGTCCGGCGAGGGCTGCACCGCGTAGCGGATGTCGAGCCCCCACTGGCTGCCGTTGCCGAGCAACTGCTCGAAGCGCGGCGTATCCAGCGGCGTCGAGATCACCAGGATCTCGCGGATGCCCGCCAGCAGCAGCACCGACAGCGGGTAGTAGATCATCGGCTTGTCGTAGATCGGCAGCAGCTGCTTCGATACCGCCTGCGTGATCGGGTACAGCCGCGTGCCGGAGCCGCCGGCGAGGATGATGCCTTTCCTGTTCATGTCTCGCGTCTCATTTGTTGTGTCGGCCCGGACGCCGGGCCGCGAAGGATGCTGGACCGCGCTGTCAGAGCCGCCAGACGGTGAAGCCCGCAGCAGACAGCGCAGCGCTGTCGAATGCCGCCTTGACGTCGATGAAGCAACCATTCTTGATCAGCTTGCGTCCCAGATCCTCGACCGACAGGCCGAGGTACTCGCGATGTGACACGGCGGCAACAATCGCATCGGCGCGGGGCAGATCGTTCCAGGCCACCGGGCGCAAGCCGTACTCGTGCATCGCCTCGTCAGGATCGGCAAACGGATCATGAACGAACACCTCGATGCCATATGACTGCAATTCGTGGATGATATCCACCACCTTCGAATTGCGCAGATCGGCGCAGTCTTCCTTGAAGGTCAGGCCCAGCACGTTCACCTTGGCACCCTTTACGTAGCTGCCGGCCCCGATCATGTTCTTCACTGTCTGCTCGGCGACGAACTTGCCCATGCTGTCGTTGATGCGCCGCCCGGCGAGGATTACCTGCGGGTGGTAGCCGATACGGTCTGCCATGTGCGTCAGATAGTAGGGATCAACGCCGATGCAGTGCCCCCCGACGAGCCCAGGCTTGAACTTGAGGAAGTTCCATTTCGTGCCGGCGGCTTCGAGCACCTCGGTGGTATCGATGCCGATGCGGTCGAAGATGATCGCGAGTTCGTTCATCAGCGCGATGTTCAAGTCGCGCTGCGTGTTCTCGATCACCTTCGCCGCCTCGGCCACCTTGATCGAACTGGCCCGATGCACGCCTGGCTCGACGATGCTTGCATACAGGGCAGCGACACGTTCCAGCGACTCGGGCGTATCGCCCGACACGACCTTGAGAATCTTGGTCAGCGTATGGTTTCGGTCACCCGGGTTGATACGTTCGGGCGAGTAGCCGACGAAGAAATCCTTCTTCCACTTCATGCCCGATTCACGCTCGAGTATCGGGACGCACACGTCCTCTGTGGCGCCGGGGTAGACCGTCGACTCGTAGACCACGATCGCGCCCTTCTTGAGGTACTTCCCGGCACTCTCGCTGGCACCGATCAGGGGCGTGAAATCCGGATTGTGCGCGTCGTCAACAGGCGTCGGCACCGAAACGATGATGACGTCGGCCTCGCCCAGCATCTTCGGGTCATCCGTGTAGACCGCGTGCTCCGCCGCGCGCAGGATTTCGTCGGCAAGCTCGCGTGACGGATCGACCCCGCGCCGGCACGATTCGACCTTTGCAACGTTGATATCGAATCCAATTGTCCGGGTGCGCTTGCCGAACTCAACCACGAGGGGCAGACCGACGTAGCCAAGCCCGATCACTGCAACTGTTTCTTTCATGCGTATACCTGCTCTGGAAATTGCAAAGATGTCGCCCAATGGCACCAGCATTCAATCCAGCGAATTTACCATCCGAAACCGATTCGAGACCATCGATTCCG
>WBZM01000189.1_pt2 | contig 95213 bp, 84 predicted proteins | sample 5204271 | NCBI WGS metagenome assembly WBZM01 (sample SAMN12344346, study PRJNA552823) | activated sludge metagenome | biome: Activated sludge suspended growth; feature: Nitrification reactor; material: Wastewater; isolation source: activated sludge from nitrification reactor of wastewater...
CCGATTCGAGGCCATTGAGCGTGGAGAACGCGGCCTGGTGCGGCGACGCTGATCAGCCTTTCAAGGCAGTCAACTGCGCCAAGGAGCAACTGCATGGAATTCATCGTCAGAGCCGTGGATGTCGGATCGGGCAACACGAAATTCGTCACCGGCATCTCGGGAGCCGACATCCGATGTGCCAGCTTCCCCTCGGTCGCTTATCCGTCGAGCGCCGACACGTCGGCCATGCCTGCCGCGGAGAAGCGCAAGACGGTCTGCATCCCTGTCGGCTCCCTGTTTTATGAGGTGGGTCCGGACATTCACCTGGCCGCGGACACGTTCCGCGCGAAGCAACTGCACGACGAGTACACCGAGTCGCCGGAGTACATGGCGCTGCTGCGCGGGGCGCTGTCGATGATGAAGGTGCCGCACATCGACCTGCTCGTCGTCGGGCTGCCCGTCGCGCTGCTGGCACTGAAGAAGGCGGCACTCGAGAAGGCGATGACGGGCAGCCACGAGATTGGGGCGGGACGGACCATCACGGTCCGCAAGGCATTGGCGGTGGCGCAGCCGCAGGGTGCGCTCGTCCACTACGCGGCCGAGCACGAGAAGATGGCCTCGATCGGCACGGAGCAGAGCCTGGTCATCGACCCGGGATCGAGGACCTTCGACTGGCTGGTCTGCCGCGGCATGCGGCTGGTGCAGAAGCAGTCGCACTCGATCAACCGGGGAATGTCCGATGTGCTGCGGCTGATGGCGGCCGAGATCTCGAAGGACATCGGGACACCCTACCGCGACTACGACGCCATCGACCTCGCCCTGCGGACCGGCAAGGCGCCGGTCATCTTCCAGAAACCCTACGACATGAAGCGGCACCTGCCCATCGCCGAGAGCGTGGCACAGCAGGCCGTGTCGACGATGCGCCAGTGGATCGAGACGCCCGAGAGCCTGCAGAACATCATCCTCGTCGGCGGCGGCGCGTTCCTCTTCAAGAAGGCCGTCAAGGCAGCCTTCCCCAAGCACCGGATCCACGAGGTGAAGGAGCCGCTGTACGCGAACGTGAGGGGCTTTCAGCTGGCAGGGCAGAACTACGCAATGACTTCGCTCGCGACGCCGACGCCTTCGGATCGTGCACCAGGGGGTGGTGTATGAGCGCGCAGGAACGGGGAGCCCTTCGACCGATCCGGCTGGTGTTCGAGCTCTCGCGCGAGGAGAACCCCCGCCTGTTCGATGAACTGAGCCAGTTTCGGCAGGGGCGAAAGCGGGTCAACCGTCTGCGCCTGCTGGCCTACGACGGTCTGCTGGCGCAGCACGGCGTGTTTGCGATGGCTAGCCTGAAGACGCCCGACACGATCAAGGTCCCGAAGGAGCCTGACGTGCAGCAGGCCGCTGCGGTGACGAACGGCGTGTTCCAGCCGGCGATCACGGAATGAAGACCGGGAAGGCACGGCGCGGTGACGGCGCTGTTGGGGCGTCCGAGCTGGCGAAGATGGGACGGTGTGAACGCCTGGTGGTTCTCGAATCCGTCCACGGGCCGCGTCGAAGCCCATCGCAGGAAGAGGCCCGCCGCAGGGGTATCGCTGCCCATGCGCGTTTCGAACTGCAGGGGCGGCGCGCCTCAGCGCCAGGTGGCGGTTCGGCTCGACGATCAGGGGAGAGGTGCTTCATCGCGACGATGGTCTTCGGAGACGCCTGGCAGACCGATTCGCTGCGCGACTTCAGGGACACGGTCCTGAGGCCGCGGCCTTGGGGGCGACGCCTGGTGGCGGCCTACTATGCGGCCGGGCCCCGCCTTTGCACAGTTCTGCAGCACTGCCCGCCACTGCTAGGGTTGACTAGGTGGATCCTGGGTTTCGTGGCGCATGGCTGGCGGCGATGGTCGGCAAGGCGTCGACCATGAGGTTCGAGCCGATGTGGCCGTGGGTGCTGCTCCTGGCTGTCGCCTTGGCAGTCGCGTGGCACCTGTTCCGGCGTCACCGCGCACGCGTTGCAGAGTGGAGGGACCGACCGGCCGCTCTGCGGGACGCCGAATTGATCTGCGTGGAGGCGCAGTTCAGGTCGAAGAGCCGCTGGCCCATCGTGGCGAGGGTGGACAGGGCCTATCGGCTGCCGACCGGTGTGGTCGTGCTGGTCGAACTGAAGACGCGGTCGGCCCCAGCGGTGAGAACGCCGGATGTCATCCAGCTCTCGGCGCAGCGGGTGGCCGTTGAGGACGAACTCCGTGTTCGAGTGTCTGACGAGGCGTTCGTCCTCTTCCCTGGCCGGCACTCAGCGCCGCCGGCCGCACGAGTGGTCCGCTTGATGTCGCGGGAGCAAATCGAAGCCGTTGCAGCGAGGCGCCGTCGACTGATCGATGGAATCGAGCTCCCGCAGTGGCCCGACAGCGAGCACGTTTGTCACGGCTGTGGGCAGCGAGCGGCCTGCGGCGCCGCTGGCGAGCGCCTGGCGGGTGCGGTCCGGAGGCGCTAGAATGTCCAAAATATTTGACAAGGCTTCAGGCCAAGCTGTGGACCTCTCCAACCTGGGCACCATCATCCGCGAGCGGCGCGAGGCGCTGGGACTGACGCAGTCCCGGCTCGCGCAGCTGAGCGGGCTTTCGCGGCAGACGCTGGTCGGCCTGGAAGCGGGCGCGCTGAGCGATCTGGGATTCAACCGGGTCGCCCAGGTGCTGGCCGTGCTGGGGCTGGACCTCGATCCGCCCAGCCAGGCAGCGCGCGCCCGGAAGCGGGGACTGTGGATGGCGGCGAAGAACGCCAGCGTGAGCTACGTCCAGGAGGTGCCGCCCGACACGCTCGGTCACGCGCTGGTCAGCGGCAGCGTACCGAAGGGCTACGCGGCCCACCTGACGCACCTGCTGGACGAGGCGCCGGTGCCCTTGGTGGTGATGGCCGTGGAGGAAGCCGCCGCGAACGAGGGCGTGGCCCCCAAGGCTGTGTGGCGCAACGTCGCGAAGCTCGCCAGGTCACTGGCCGTGCACCGGCAGGGCCTCTGGGCGTGATGAGCGTGCAATGAGGTCGCTGCCGTCTGGCCCCTGGGAAGTGCTGTTCCCGCGAGCGCTGCAGCTGGTCGACGACATCCAGCGCCATGGGGGGCTTGCGGACCCGTTCTGGACCTTCGGAGGCGGGACCGTCCTGATGTTCAGGTACGGACACCGCCTCAGCAAGGACATCGACATCTTCGTGCCGGATCCGCAGTACCTCGGCTACGTGACGCCCCGACTCAGCGACACGGCGGCATCGCTGACCGAGGAGTACACGGAGATGCCGGGCTCGTTCGTCAAGCTGCAGTTCGAGGAAGGCGAGATCGACTTCGTGGCCGCACCGAACCTCACCGACGCGGCCTGGGAGCGGTGGGAGATCCAGGGGCGGCCGGTGCGCGTCGAGACGGCTGCGGAGGTGATCGCCAAGAAGATGTACCACCGCGGGGACCGTGCGACGGCGCGCGATCTGTTCGACCTCGCCATGGTGGTCGAGCGGGAGCCGGATGCGCTGGCGGCAGCCGCGCCTTTCCTTGTGCGGCACCGGGACAGGTTCCTGGAGCAGATCTGGCAACCCGGGGCCGGGTTTGTGGCGACCTTCGAGGCGATCGCTGCGACCGGGTATCAGCCGAGCATGGAGCACTGCGCAGAGGTTGCCACCGCCTACCTTTCCGCGTTGAAGGACGGATAAGCATCGCGACGTTGCGGGCGACGGGCAGGACCGCCAGAATGTCGTTGCTGATGGTCTCAAGACGTCCCATGCGGACAAGGGGAACAGACGGGGGAACAAGTCAGTTTTCCTCGGCGCTTTTCCCAATGAGATCAACAGCTTAGGTCGCCGTTTTGTATCCCATCAGCCACCCCATCCCAGCGTTTCATCAGGTCCCATGCCGGACCGAACTTCCCGCTAAATCAACGACTTAGACAGTCGCTTGAGTCAGGAAGGCTCCTGCCGTCCCACGGCAGCGCAGCGAAGTTGGGGGAACATCTGGGGGAACAAATGGCGTGTTCGCAGCCATTTGATGTTTTGTTCCCCCATGCTCACCGACAAGCAGTGCAAGAACGCGAGTTGCGACGCGGGTAGGCCCCGCGTGCGCCTGGCCGATTCCGGCGGTCTGTACCTGGAGGTCTCGCCCTCTGGGTCCAAGCGCTGGTTCTGGAAGTACCGCTTCGACGGGAAGGAGAAGCGCCTTGCCCTCGGGGGCTATCCAGATCTGGGTCTGAAGGAGGCCAGGGTCGCACGTGATGATGCGCGCAAGCAACATCAGTCGGGCGCAGATCCGGTGCTCACGCGGCAGGTGGAGCGCCTCAGTTCCCGGTTCGACGCCAACGCCAGCTTCGAGGTGACCGCGCGCGAGTTCCACGCGACAAAGAAGGTCGGCTGGAGCGATCACTACGCAAAGCGCTGGATGGAGCGCCTCGAGAAGGACATCTTCCCCTGGCTGGGCAAGCTTCCGCTCTCCCAGATCGGCGCACCGATGCTGCTGCAGACGCTGCGGCGCGTCGAGGCACGTGGCACGCGCGAACTGCCTCACTCTCTGCTGGAAGCCTGCGGGCAAGTGTTTCGATACGGCGTTGCGACCGGACGTTGTGAGCGCAGCCCCGCTTCGGATCTGCGCGGCGCACTGAAGCCGGTGCTGACGAGGCACGTCTCGGCGATCGTCGAACCGGATCAGGTCGGCGACTTGATGCGCGCGATCGACGGCTACCACGGTCACCCCGTCACCCGGGCGGCACTGCTTCTGTCGGCACTGCTCTTCCAGCGGCCAGGGAACATCCGGCAGATGGTCTGGCCGCGCGCCGGAACGCTAACGTTCCAGCCACGGTCCGAGCGCAGCCGTTCGGCGAAGGCCAGCGCCGCCGATTCCTCGCCGTGCATGACGAAGGTCTGGTGCGGCGGCTGCGCGAAGCCGGCCGCCCAGGCCAGCAGCGCCGGCTGGTCGGCGTGGGCTGAGAAGCCGCCCAGCGTATGGATCGACGCGCGCACCGCGATCTCCTCGCCGAAGATGCTCACGCGCTTGGCGCCGTCGACGAGCTTGCGGCCCAGCGTGCCCGCGGCCTGGAACCCGGTGATCAGCGCGCTGCACTCGCGCCGGCCGAGGTTGTGGCGCAGGTGATGCTTGATGCGGCCGGCGTCGCACATGCCGCTGGCCGCGACGATGACCGCGCCGGAACGGATGCGATTCAGCGCCATCGATTCCTCGACGCTGGCGGTGAAACGCAGCAGCGGCAGCTCGCGACCCGCGGCGCGCCAGTCGGCCAGGCGCCGCGCCGGCTCGTCGAACAGCTCCAGGTGCCGCATCGTGATGCGCGTGGCGGCCGCGGCCATCGGCGAATCGACATGGATGTTCAGGTTGCGCAGTCGGCCCTCGCGGCTCAGGCGATGCAGGTGGTACAGCACCTCCTGCGTGCGCCCGACCGCGAAGGCCGGCACGATGACGTTGCCGTGCTTGGCGTTCAGCGTGTGGTCGACCACCTGCGCCAGCTCGTCGAGCGTTGCCGCCTGGTCCTTGTGCGCGCGGTCGCCGTAGGTCGACTCGATGAACAAGATATCGGCCTCGGCGATCGTCACCGGGTCGCGCAGGATCGGCCGGCCGGGCTGGCCGAGGTCGCCCGACATCACGAGCTTGGTGGTCTTGCTGCCCTCGGTGACCCAGATCTCGACGATGGCCGAACCGAGGATGTGGCCGGCATCTCGAAACCGGCAGCGCACGCCGGCGTGCGGCTCGATCTCCTCGTCGTAGCGCACGGCCTGCAACTGCCGCAGGCAGTCCACCGCGTCCTGCATCGAGTACAGCGGCGCCACGTCGGCGCTCGGCTGCCGGGCCGGTTTGCGCCGGCTTGAACGTTCGGCGTCGGCCTGCTGGATGTGCGCGCTGTCGGGCAGCATCACGGCCAGCAGATCGGCAGTGGCGGCGGTGGTGAAGATCGGGCCGGCGAAGCCGCTGCGCGTCAGCTTCGGCAGCAGGCCGCTGTGATCGATGTGGGCATGCGTCAGCAGCACGAAGTCGAGGGTGCGCGGGTCGAATGGGAACGGCTGCCGGTTGCGCGCCGGCGCCTCGCGCCCGCCCTGGACCATGCCGCAGTCGACCAGGAAGCGAGCCGACTGCGTCTCGACGAGCAGGCACGACCCGGTGACTTCGCGCGCGGCGCCGAGAACGGTGATGTTCACGCGGCGACTCCGGGTGGCGCGGTCTCGCCGCGGGTTGCGCCGGTGAGCCGGTTGAGTAGCGCCGCCATTGCGACGTTGATCGCGGCGAACCGTTCGGGGTAGCCCAGCATCGCCAGCGGTTGCTGGATGTGGCGGCCTTCGACGAGTTCGTCGATGCCGTGCGCGATCAGGTCGCGCGCGCCGGCAGGCGTGGTCTCGAGGTGGAACTGCAGCCCGACCACCCGCTCGCCGAACGCAAAGGCCTGGTGTCCGCAGGCGGCGCTGCGCGCGACGTGCACCGCGCCGGCCGGGATGTCGAAGGTCTCGCCGTGCCAATGAAGGGCCAGCAGCCGCCGCGGGAAATCGTCGAACACCGCCGCGGTGCGTGCCGCCTCGGTCGCCTCGACGGCGAACCAGCCGATCTCCTTCACGTCGTTGGCGTAGACCCGCGCGCCCAGCACCTGGGCGATCAGCTGCGCGCCGAGGCAGATGCCGAGCACGCGCCGACCGGCAGCGACGGTTTGCTCGATCAAGCGTTTCTCGCCGACGAGCCACGGATACCGGGCCTCGTCGTGCACGCTCATCGGGCCGCCGAGCACGACCAGCAGATCCGGATCCTCCAACAGCGGCAAAGGGTCGCCGCGATACAGATGCGTGACGGCAAGCGCATGCCCGGTGCGCTTGGCCCATGCCTCGATGCTGCCCGGCGGCTCGAACGGCACGTGCTGCAGGACGTGGATCCTCATCGCTGTTGTTCCTCGACCCTCTTGGCGATCAAGCCCGGCGCGGCGCCAGCGCCTTCCAGGCGATGGCAGCCAGCGCCGCCCACACGAGCGTGCGCAGCGTCATCGCGACCACCGTGCGGGTTTCGTGCGCGCCGCCGCCGAGCACGTGCACGCCGAAGGCGGCGAAGACGAGTCCGGTCGATGCGGCGATGGCGACCGCCAGCCACAGTGCCCAGCGGCGCTGCAGCCACAGCCCCACGCCGGCGGCGACATAGGCGAAACCCGCCGCGAAGTTGAACCACAGCACGAACGGCACGACCTGGCCGGCGGCGGCGCGCGCCTGCGGGCCGCCGAACAGGACCGTGCCGCCTTCCTTCAGCGTTAGCAGACCGAAGGCCACGGCCACGAGCGAGGCCGCCTGCATCCAGCGCCTGCGGATGGTTGGATTGGCATTCATCGTCATCCTCTGGTCAGCGTCCAATGGGGTCCGATGTCCTTGCCTGGCTGTCTATAGCGGAGACGGCCTGCGTGGGAGCGGGCTCAGGGCGTACCGCTTCGCCGGCCAGCGCGGCGCCCAGTGCCGCGGTGTCTGCCAGCCGCAGCGCCTGCGCGGCGATGAGGCCGCTGCGGGCCTGCAGCAGTTGCTGGTCGGCGACGAGGAGCTGCACGGGGCTGGCGGCGCCGGCGCGGTACTGGCGCTCGAGCACACGGTGCTGCTCCTCGGCGGCTTGCACGCTGCGCGCCAGCGCCGCCAGGGCCTGGGCGTCGTGCTCGACCGCTCGCAGCGCATCGGCCACGCTGCGCAGCGCTTCGAGCACCACGCGCTGGTAGTTCGCCGCGGCGGCTTCCAGCGCCGCCTGGGCGGCGCGGCGCTCGGCCGGCAGGCCGGCGTTGAACAGCGGCTGGCTCAACTGGCCCACCACGTTCCACACCGCCGCCGAGCCGCCGAACAGCGCCGTCGTCGTCAAGGCCTGGCTGCCGAGGCTCGCTCCCAGGTCGAGCCGCGGGTACTGGCGCGAGTAGGCCACGCCCATGTCGGCGTGCGCCGCGCGCAGGCCGGCTTCGGCGGCCAGGATGTCCGGGCGCTGGCGCGCCCATTCCGACGGCACGGTCACCGGCAGCCGCTCGGGCAGCGTGAAGTCGGCCAGCGTGAACGCGGGGACACCTTGTGCGGGCGCCCGCCCGGCCAGCACGGCCAGCAGGTGCTCGGTCTGCTGCAGCGACTTGTTCAGCGGCGGCAGGCCCGCGCGCGTCAGCTCGGCCTGCGCGGTGAGCGCGCTCACCTCGTCGGGCGCCGCCTGGCCGAGCCGGGTGCGCACCTGGGCCAGGCGGATCAGCTCCTCCTGCGTGCGCAGGATGGCGCTCTGCGCGTCGATCTGCGCGGCCAGGCGGGCGCGCGTGATGGCGGTGGTGGCGAGGTTGGCTGCCAGCGCGTGGCGGGCCGCCGCCAGCTCGTGCTGGCGGATCTCGGCGCGGGCGGCCAGCGCGCGCAGGCTGCTGTCGGTGCCGCCGCCGAAGTCGAAGCGGTAGCGCACGCTGACGTTCGCGTTGTAGAGACTGAACTCGCGCGTGTCACCCGGAAGCCCTTGGGAGCTGGGGCTGACTTGCTGGCGCTGTGCGCCGAAACCGAGGTCGACCTGCGGCAACTGCGTCGATCCGGCCTGGGCTGCGTGCAGTTCGCGCGCCTGGACGAGCACCGCCTCGGCGGCGGCGAGCGTGGGGCTGGCACGAAACGCCTCGTCCACGAGCGCATCGAGCGTCGGTGAGCCCAGCGTGCGCCACCATTGCGCGTCCATCGTGCCTACGACCACCTGCTGCGCCTGGCCGAGCGGCACGTCGGACGAAGCGGTCGTCGACACAGCGCTACCGTCGGTGTAGCCCGCTGCTTGCGGTACCGCAGGCGGCTGATACGGCGGCAGCGCGGCACAGCCGGCCAGCAGCAGGGCGGCAGCCAGCGATGCCAGGGCAGGGCGGGGCTTGTCGTTCATCGGCATCGTCTCCGCGAGTCGCGCATTGGTATGGCGCATGGTCTTCAGGCCTCGATCGCGCGGCCTTCGCCGGCTTCCTCGTGCGTGACGCCGTCGCGGATGTGGTAGATCCGCTTGAAGGTCGGGATGATCTTCTCGTCGTGGGTGACGACGATGATCGCGGTCTGGTAGCGCTTGGCCATGTCGTTGAGGATGCGGATGACCGCCATCGCGCGTTCGCTGTCAAGCGGCGCCGTGGGCTCGTCGGCCAGGATCACCGGCGGGTGGTTGACCAGGCCGCGGGCGATCGCCACGCGCTGCTGCTCGCCGCCAGACAGTTGCGACGGCATGGCGCGCGCGCGGTGCTGCACGTCGAGCGCGGTCAGCAGTTCCATTGCGCGCTCGCGCGCCTGCGCGTTGGGCATGCCGGCCAGCATCGGCAGCAACGCGACGTTGTCGGTGACGTCGAGGAAGGGAATCAGGTACGGCGCCTGGAAGACGAAGCCGATGCGGTCGCGCCGCAGCGCGCGCAGGTCGTCGACCTTCCAGCCCTCGTCGTAGATGATCTCGTCGCCCAGCGTCATGCGGCCGGCGGTGGGGTCGATTACCGCGCCCAGCGACTTCAGCAGCGTGCTCTTGCCCGAGCCCGACGGGCCGATCAGCCCCACCACCTCGCCCGGCGCGACTTCCATGTCCACGCGCTTGAGCGCGTCCACCGCGGTGTCGCCCTGGCCATAGCGCTTGCGCAGGCCTTCGATGCGGATGCCTTGGTTTTCCACCTCAACCTCCGATGGCTTCGGCCGGATCGACCCGCAAGGCCATGCGGATCGCGATCACGCTGGCCAGCGCGCAGATCACCAGCACGGCGCCGAAGCCGGCCAGCGAGTCCTGCGGCATCAGCAGCACGTACTTGGGGAACAGCGGCGCAGCGAAGGTCGCGCTGATCTTGCCCACCGCAAAGCCGATCACGCCGAGTGCCAGCGCCTGCTGCAGGATCATCGATGCGATGGTGCGGTTGCGCGTGCCGATCAGCTTGAGCACCGCGATCTCGCGGATCTTGTCCATCGTCAGCGTGTAGATGATGAAGGCCACGATGGCCGCGCTGACCACCGCCAGGATCACCAGGAACATGCCGATCTGCTTGGCCGAGGTGGCGATCAGCTTGCCGATCAGGATCTCCTCCATCTCGGCGCGGGTGTAGACGGTCAGGCGCTTCCAGCGGCGGATCGAATCGGCCACCGCGTCGGCATCGGCCCCAGGGCGCAGCCGCACCAGCACCGCATTGACGGCGTTGCTGCTGCTCTGCGACGCATTCACCGACTCCTGCAGGCCCTGCACGCCCGGCCGGTTGAAAGACGGGTTGGCCGCGGTCCGGCGGCGGTTCTGCACGATGGCGTCGTTGTCCTTGAGGAATTGCGCTTCCTGCGCGTCCTTCAACGGGATGAACACCATCGGGTCGCCGCTGGAGGAGACCATGCGGCGTGTGAGGCCCACCACCGTGTAGTCGTTGCGGCGGATGCGCAGCGTGTCGCCAAGCGCAAAGCCGGCGGCCACGTCGGCCATGGCCTCGTAGTGCCCGCGCGTGAGGCGCCGGCCTGCCACCAGCGCGGGCGGCCAACCCGGGGCGCCCCAGGCCTCGCCGGGCACGATGCCCACCACCATCGCGCGCACGTCTTGCCCGCCCCGGCGGACTTGCATCGTCAGGTAGGTGACGTTGGATGCCTCGGCCACGCCCGGCATCGCCAGCAGCGCGCGGTCCTGGTCGTCGGGGATGCTGGACGGTTCGGCGTAGGGACCCAGCGTGTCGCGCTGCACGACCCACAGGTCGGCGCCGCTGTTGTCCAGCAGCGCCTTGCCGTCGTCGACCATGCCGCGGTAGACGCCGGCCATCACCAGCGTCACGCCCAGCAGGAGGCCCAGGCCCAGGCCGGTGAAGACGAACTTGCCCCAGGCATGCGCAATGTCACGTCCGGCCAGGCTGATCACTGGGCCACTCCCGGCATCTGCTTGACGACATGGATGCGCGAACGCGGCGTCAACACCTTCTCGCTGTGCAGGACGATCGCGTCGCCGGCCTTCAGGCCGTCGAGCACCTGCACGTGTCCTTCGAGGTCGGTGCGGCCGAGCTTGACCGGCACGAACGTCGGGCTGTCGCCGTTGGTCGTCCAGACGCCCGTCTGCTGGCCCTGACGCTGCACGGCGGCATTGGGAATGACCGGCCCTTCGGGCAGCGCCGGCAGATCGACCGTGACCTCGGCGCGCTCGCCTATCGGAGGCAAGGGCTTCGGCACCGCGGCGAAGCCGACCTTCGCGAGCAACTCCTCGGTGACCGCGTCGGCCCGCAGTTCCGTGCGCAGCACCTGGCCTTCCAGCACCTGCCCGCGGCGCGAGCGCAGCGCGACACGCGCAGGCAATGCGGCAGCCAGGCCGCCGGCGCTGACCTGGTCGAATCGCGTGTTGACCCACAGCGAACGCGGATCCACCACTTCCACCACGGCCTGGCCCGCGACCACGGTGGTGCCCGGCTCCACATCGCGCGAGGTGACCACGCCGTCCGCCGGCGACGCGAGCCGCAGGCTGCTGCGCTGCGCGCGCAGCGCCTGCAGGTCGGACAGGGCTCGTGTCTGGTCCTCGCGAGCGGCGGCGAGTGCGGCATTGGCGAGCTGCAGGTCCTGGCGGCGCGCGGCCAGCAATTCCTCGCTTGTCGCCTTCTCGGCGAACAACTGCTCGTAGCGCCGCGCTTGGGTATCGGCATAGGCCTGGCGCGCGGTGGCATCGGCCAAAGTGGCGGCGGTGCGCTTCACGACGGCCTCCTGCGAGCGCAGCCGATCGTCGCTGTCCACCGGGTCCATCTCGCCGAGTACCTGGCCGGCTTTGACGGTATCGCCAACCTCGACGTCCAGGCGCTTGAGCCGCCCCGGGGCGATCGGCCCGATGCGGTGGAGCTGGCGCGCCTCGACGCTGCCGACACCGAACAGCGCCGGACGCAACGCACGCGACTCGACCTTCACCACGGTGACGGCCACAGGCGCCAGCGGCCCGGAGCGCAGGGCCACGTAGCCCAGCAGCGCGGCCAGCGGCAGCAGGACCGCCCCGATGGCCAGCGTCCGGCGGCTGATGGTCATCCGGTTCATGCTCGACCCTTGGTGATGCCGCGCAGGTAGATCGCGAAGACGCGCGGCGCGTCGCGGCGGATGCGCTGCACGTCGCCGGCGATCAGGGCCTGCATGACCAGGCCCTGGATCGTGCCGACGAACAGGGTGGCGGCGGCGTCGACATCGAGTCCTTGATCGAACTCGCCGCTCTTGCGTCCGGCCTCCAGCAGGTAGTGCAGCCGCTCGGCGTAGTGGCGCAACAGCATCGAAGCCGCGCGCTTGGGCGCCGTGGAGCCGGCTCGCTGCAGCTCGCCGAACATCATGCGGGGCACGCCGGGGTGTTCGGCCACGAAGCCGGTATGGGCCAGGAACATCGCTTCGAGCCCGGCGCTCGAGGTCGGTGCGGCCTTGGCCGCATGATCGATGCGCGACAGCAGCCGGTCTGCCACCCACGCCATCACCGCCTCCAGGATGGCGTCCTTGGTGGGGAAATGCTTGAAGAGGGCGCCTTGTGTCACGCCCATGTGCTTGGCGATGACCGTCGTGGTGATCTCGCCGGGGTCATGTCCCGCGGCCAGTTCGATGACGGCGTCCACGGTGGCAGCGCGGCGTTCGTCGGCGGGGAGTTTGGTCGGGGCGTTCATGGTCGACAGTGGATAGTAACTTATTACTATCCTAGTCACGCGAACTGCGCCTGTCAAGGCGCGTGAGTCGTTTCTCTACCGATGCGCCGCCAGCGGCACCGTCACTCGCCAACCGTCACCGTCGACGACGGTCGCTCGATCGATGGCGACGCCGCGCAGGCGCCGCTCGCCCCTTGCGTGCGGCCCGATCGGCGCTGGACGCGCCGAAATGTCGCCCAACGCCTCGACGGGTCCGCGGCCGGCAGGTTGAGCAGGGTCAACGGCAGCGTCCGCCGTGCGAGGGAGCATGCATAGTCGATTGGGAGGCCGTCGCGATGAGAGGGCACACGGGTCAATCGACCGTGCTCGGCTGACGTTGCACGTGCGCGTGAAGGAAACGAGGTGGTCGTCGCAGGGTTGATGGCGACGGCAGCGCTATCACGCCGTTTTTCGTTTCCAACTGGCCGCAGTCGCAGAGTTCCACCACTGTGGAGACTGGCTTCAACGCCACCACCCCGTCCATGGAGAGATCGATGAGCAACGAAAGCAAGTGCCCCTTCCACGCCGGCGCCCGCGCCACCCAAGGTGCCCAGTCCAACAGCGACTGGTGGCCGAACCAGCTCAACCTGGCCATCCTGCATCAGCACGGCCCCGCCTCGAACCCGATGGACCGGGGCTTCGACTATGCGCAGGCCTTCAAGAAGCTGGACTATGCGGCGCTGAAAAAGGACCTGGCCGCGTTGATGACCGATTCGCAGGACTGGTGGCCGGCCGACTGGGGCCACTACGGTGGCCTGTTCGTCCGCATGTCGTGGCACGCAGCCGGCACTTACCGCACCGCAGACGGCCGCGGCGGCGCCGGCACCGGCAATCAGCGCTTCGCGCCGCTGAACAGCTGGCCCGACAACGCCAACCTCGACAAGGCGCGCCGGCTGCTGTGGCCGATCAAGCAGAAGTACGGCAATGCGATCTCCTGGGCCGACCTGTTGGTGCTGGCCGGCAACGTGGCCATGGAGACCATGGGCTTCAAGACCTTCGGCTTCGGCGGCGGCCGCGTCGACATCTGGGCGCCGGAGGAAGACATCTACTGGGGCGCCGAGAAGCAGTGGCTGGCCACCAGCGACAAGCCCGACAGCCGCTACAGCGGTGATCGCCGGCTGGAGAGCCCGCTGGCCGCGGTGCAGATGGGCTTGATCTACGTGAACCCCCAAGGCCCGGACGGCAACCCCGACCCTGTGGCCTCCGGCCGCGACGTGCGCGAGACCTTCGGCCGCATGGCGATGAACGACTACGAAACCGTGGCCCTCGTGGCCGGCGGCCACACCTTCGGCAAGATGCACGGTGCGGGCGATCCGGCCCTGGTCGGCCCGGAGCCCGAGGCTGCACCCATCGAAGCGATGGGCTTCGGCTGGATCAACAAGCACGGCAGCGGCATCGGTGGGGACACCACCACGAGCGGCTTCGAGGGCGCGTGGAAGCCCAACCCCACCCGGTGGGACATGGGCTACTTCAAGGTGCTGTTCAAGTACGAGTGGGAGCAGGTCAAGAGCCCGGCCGGCGCCATCCAGTGGCGTGCCAAGAACGTGGCGCCCGAGGACGTGATTCCCGACGCGCACGATCCGGGCAGGAAGCACCCGCCGCACATGACCACGGCCGACCTCTCGCTGCGCTTCGACCCTGCCTACGAGAAGATCTCGCGCCACTTCCTTGCCAACCCTGACGAGTTTGCCGACGCCTATGCCCGCGCCTGGTTCAAGCTGACCCACCGCGACATGGGCCCGAAGTGCCTGTACCTGGGCCCCGAAGTGCCGGCTGAAGACTTGATCTGGCAGGACCCGCTGCCGCCGCTCGACCATGGCCTTATCGATGCCGCCGACGCTGCGCAGCTGAAGGCTCGCGTTCTGGCTTCGGGCCTGAGCGTGGCCGAGTTGGTGTCCACCGCCTGGGCTTCCGCCTCGACCTTCCGCGGCTCCGACAAGCGCGGTGGCGCCAATGGCGCGCGCATCCGCTTGGCGCCGCAGAACGAGTGGGACGTCAACCAGCCGGTGCAATTGACCAAGGTGCTGGTGCTGCTCGATGGCATCCGCGAGTCGTTCGATGGTGCGCAGCGCGGTGCCAAGAAGGTCTCGCTGGCCGACCTGATCGTGCTGGCCGGCAACGCCGGTGTCGAAGCCGCGGCCCGGGCCGCCGGCCATGAAGTCGAGGTGCCGTTCAAGCCGGGCCGCGTCGACGCCACGCAGGCGCAGACCGATACCGAGTCGTTCGCAGTGCTCGAGCCGCAAGCCGACGGCTTCCGGAACTACTGGAAGGCCGCCTGCCGCAACACGCCGGAGGAGATGCTGGTCGACCGCGCTCAACTGCTGACGCTGTCGGCGCCCGAGATGACCGTGCTGGTCGGCGGCCTGCGCGTGCTCGGCGCCAACCATGGCGGTGCAGCGCATGGCGTGTTCACCCAGCGTCCCGGCCAGTTGACCAACGACTTCTTCGTGAACCTGGTCGACATGCGCACGGCATGGGCCCCGGCCGGCGACAATCTGTACCAAGGTCGTGATCGCAAGACCGGCGCGCTGCGCTGGACGGCGACCCGCGTCGATCTGGCCTTTGGCTCGAATTCGCAACTGCGCGCGCTGGCCGAGGTCTATGCGCAGAACGACAACGCGGCCAAGTTCGTGCGCGACTTCGTCGGCGCCTGGACCAAGGTGATGAACCTGGACCGCTTCGACGTGCGGTGAACATGGCCGCCGCTTCGCCCTGCGAAGGTCACGGGCGAAGCCGGCTGGATCCTTGTCGCGACGGCGAGCTTGATCGCATTTGCGTACCCTCGGGCGGTGGACGGCCGCAATCGGATGTCGCCCGTGGGTCGATTACGCCCGGTCGGCGCCTTGAGGCGAACGATCGCGAAACGAGCGGAAGGGAGCGTTCGGGTTCGCCCCGCAGGCGCAAGCTCAGGAACCTAGCCGATGCGTCAGTTTCTTGCGGTCCCGTCGCTCGCAACGGAGGGATTCGTGCCGCCGTGGCGGTTGGGCATGCTCTCGTAGAAGGAGCTCTGCTCATACCGCTCGAGGAACCGGTCATCGAGGTAGATCCGGCTGCCGTGGAGTAGGGCGTTGGCACGTGCGCGTGTCATTGGGCCGTCGAGGCCCGGCCACTGGAGGCCTTCGGCCGTCTGCTCAGGGCAAAGCTCGCAACTCACCGCCGCTACGGTGGCCCAGACCTGAAGGAGCAGACCATGCTCGTCCTTTCGGATGTCACCATCGCACCAGTTGCCTTCGCTCTGCAGGTCGATGTGGTCCTGGCCCGCCATCAACGCGAGAAGCTCGGGCGTGTCCGGCAGGATTGCTGAGTAGTAGAACGAACGGACACCGACAGCTCCCCGCATCCACAGGTACTTGCGGAGGTACTCGTTGGACATCCGCCAGCAGACGTTGCGCGAGACCTCCCAGTGGTAGTTGGCCGAGACCTCGCCTTCTGCAACCCCGAACTCTGGAAGACCGAGGTCGTCATAGACCAGGCGCTGCTTGTCGTTCCCGAGGCATGTGGCGGTGAGGCCGAGGGCCATCCAGACCTTCTCGGCCAGGCTGTAGGTATAGAAGGCGCCGTCACCCCAGGAGGCCACGATGTAGTCGTAGCCGGACACGGAAGGTGCGAACTCGGCACAGTTCCCCTTCTCGCGAAGCGAGGGCACCGAGTACGACACGACGCCATTGCTGCCGGCCTCAAGCACCCCGAGATTGTCGACATCGGCTTCCGGCACGGCGGCCATGACAAGGTGCACCGCCTCATCGCGTATTCCGCTCGCGTCCTTCTCCTCGGACAAGGCGCTGACCTCGACGCGCTCCTGCGGGTCGAGGCCGATCGGGGAGAGGAGGCGGCGCAGCTTCTCCGGCAGGAGATGGTGCGGAACAGGGAATGTGGCCAGGTAGTCGATCGGCATGATCGAGTGTAAGCAGCCATAGCCGGCCGGTTGAAGTGCGACCGCATCGCTGATGCTCGTGCTGACCAGGGCGCCGGGCCACCACCCAGCTGATCGGTCAGACCGATGTCGCGGGAGCGGGTCTCGGTCGCTTTGGCGCCGGTCCCAGAGGGATCTTCGTTTCCAGCCCGGCCTATTCGGTCGGCGGAGATGCCGGTGCCGCGCTGACTGCGCGACCGACGCGAAGCTGATCCAGGACCGCTTGCAGGCGCGCCAACAGGTCGTCGTAGGTCACGATGTCGACGACGCCCTTGGAGTCGCGGCGCAGCACTTCGAACTCACGCCGCTGAGCATCGGACGGCGCGTTGCTGCGCCCCGTGATCACGATGCCGGTGGGGTTGGTGATGCGGATCTTGAAGCCCGCAGGCAGCTGGGGTCCGAGCAATTGGGTGAGATAGGTCTCGCCAGTCGGCCCCCATCTGTTCAGGTGCCTGAGGTAGTGCGTGACCTGGCCCATGGCGCCGACCAGATCGCGCATTGGGAGGTGGTGGTCGCGATAGCGAGCCGGCAGCATGATCGGTTTGCCCATCGGCTTCTTGATCTCGATGACATCGACGTTGCCCGACGCATCGACCAGGAGGATGTCGATGCGCCGCCAGGTGGCGGCGTCGGCGTCCCAGAGCCTGACCTCGGTAAAGGCCTTGATGTACCTGGGATGCAGCAGCAGGATGATCTCCACGATCTCCAGTTGCCACTGCGCCTCCGATGTCCCCGCCTCGTTGGCCAGCATGGCCTGAAGCCGTTGCAACGCCGAGGCGTACTTGGCGACATCGAATTGACGAAAGGGTGCTTCGAGGTCGGGGGCGATCGCCGTCGTCCGCCTGTCGACGTACGCATTCAGCAGCGCTTCAGCGTCGACCGCTGGCTCGGTGTACTGGCGAACCACGGTGCCGACCCGCGCCTGGACATAGCGGCGCAGTTCGTGTGGCGTGGGGAACTGGCTGATCAGCCGCTCGTACTCCTGGGTCGGGATGGCGTCCGGTTCTGGTCCACCGATGACGATGCGCTCGAGACCGAGGCTTTCGACGACGCCGAGGATGGACACCTTGCGTTCGGCGCTGAACCATTTCCAGTCGGGCCGCGCATCCCGGTGCAAAAGGACCGGCGTCTCGAATCCAAGAACTTCCGGCTTGAACCGGAAGTACTCGCCGTCAGCAATGGCGACGGCAAACACCAATCGATCGTCGTCGACCCACGGGATCTCGTCATCGTCGTCCCCGCTGGGCGCTGCTTCGACGGCTTCTTCGACGAGGTCCTGCGGGGTGAGGTGGAAGGTACCTTTCACCACCAGTCCATCGCCGCGCTCGAACCTCTCGCGGACCCAGCTGGTGTCATCGCGCGGCCGGTAGACGAGGCGAAGCTCATTGGCTGAGATCTCGAACTCAACGGCGGGTTTGGTCATGATCGATCCTCGACGGCCTGACCTCCATCGCGGCCGACGGGCTGTTGATCAACCGCGGGTCGGATGAAATGCGCGTTGCCGGGCGGTTGGGCGGTAGCGGCCGGCGCACGTGGCCGGCTGCTCAAGGCCCGGCAGCCACGTTGGCTCTTGATGCCACTTCCTCGCAGGCCGCCATGAGATCCTCAAAGGGCAGCGCGTCGCCCACCATCACCTGGTCCTCGAGCATGCTGGCGTAGTCTGCCGCCAGTGCTTCGCGCGCGGCTCCCTCCGGCACCAGGTGCAGAGACCCGGCGACGGCAGCAAGGTAGTCAACCGGACGGCCGGTGGCGTCCTTCTCGCTGAAGAAGTGCGACTTGTGTTCGGCCACGGCGCGCGCGACTTCGCGGTCCTTGACGGCGGTGTCGAAGTGAGGGCTTCGCATGATGGCCGCCAAGTCATGCCAGTGCCTCGCATATCGCTCGCCACGGATCCGGCCTTGGGCGCAGTAGACGTGCGCTGCAGTTGCCTTCTCCCAGAAGGTCCGCGTGACGCTCATCACCATGGGCGACGCCACCGGAAATGACACGCCCTCGACCTGACCCTCGATGTCGCACGTCACCGGCGTGATCGAGTGGGGCTCGCCCGTCGCCCGGCCGCCGAACTCCATGGTGACGACGGGTGCGACGTACCCGGTCCCTCGCTTGACTGCCGGGTAGTGCAGCAGCAGCTTGTCCTTGTCTGCGCCGGAGAGTTCCAGCTTGGCACCCAAACTCGCCTGGTCGAGTGCTGCCTGAATGACAGGCTGCACTGTGCGAGCGATCCACTCGGGGAGGCGGTCGCGAACGGCCCTTGTCCACTTGCTGGCCTGGCTGCGGCTTGTCGGCAGGAACTCTTCGCCACCTGTCAGGTCGGCGATCAGCCTGCGGATGTCGTAGGTCAGGTCGAGGTCTTCCGAGAATCGGTCGATGATCCGGTACGCCTTGGAGAGCGACGTCCCGCCCTTGAACGTCAGGTCAGCGCCGACCGGGGATCCGAACAGGGCACCCAACGTCCACACGACCCAGACGTCCTTCTCCAACAGATGGGCTGGGCGGCCGGTGCGCTCCCGGCCCAGTTCGAGGACTTCGGCCCGGTCATCGTCGCTCAGAGAGAAGTAGGGCTCAGCCACGGGTCTCTTGTTCAACGATCGCTTCGCCGATCGCCCTGGCCATCCAGGAGGGAAGGCCGGCGCGGCCTGCCGTCAGCGCCTGCCATTCCGTGGATGGCAGTGTTCGCCGCAAGGCGGCCAGGGACTCGCGCACATGCGTCGGCCCCATCCAGGCCAGCGCTCGAACGGCAGCACCGGCCTGGCCGCCGCCCAGCGCCAGCATCCAGCGAGGGGCGTGCTTGACGGTCACCTCGTAGCGGCCCAGGCTGAGCTTGCGGCTGCGCCCCGACGTCAGATAGACCTCACGGATCGGCACCTGTTGTGTGAGGCCGAGCGCATTGGCTGCGTTGGCGCCGTGCGGCGTCACCACCTCGCCACTTTGCACGGCCAGGGACTGGACGACCTTCTCAGGCGCCGGCGCGCGTGTTCCGAATCGGCTCGAGACCGGCGTGACATAGATGCCTCGGCCCACCCGTAGCAACTTGCCCTCCTTGGTGAGCCTCGAGAACGCCTGATCCACCGCGGCTCGGCTCCCAAGATGCAGGAACTCCTTGGGCGATACCAGCCCTCCCTCGGGCAGGGACTCGGCATGCGAAAGGATGGAGCGAGGGATCGTGCTCATGGCTGGACCGTTGAGGTCAGAATGGTACTAGAGTTTCTGACATAGTGCCTCGGCAACGGCTTGGGAGGGAAAGAGCAGGTTGACGAAAGTGGGAATTCGCACCAAACTCCGGTTGACATTTTTTCGGATTTGCACAAATGACCCTGCCGCTGCCTGCCGCCTTCAACCCCGCGCTGTCTTCTGACCGACTCCAGGAGGTTGCGACGTGGTTGCTGGACGAGCTCTACGCGACCGAGGATGACCTGTCCCGCTCGACCGACAACGGTTACACGCGGGGCTGCACGACGTTCGGGCGCCAGCGCAGCCGTATCGTGGCCGAGGCTGCGTCCGGCCGGCACGCCTGGCTTGGACTTCGCAATGGCAACAACGACGTCGTCTTCACGATCGGCGGCGTGCCGTGCCGCTTCAGCAATGACGACCCGGCGAACCCGTCCAAGGACGCAGTACTCACCGCGAACCGCTACCAGACCGAGTTCCTCGAGTTCGCCAGCCCGGGTGAGCCCGGCCGGTTCTGCTTCATCATCGATCGCGGCCAGGACGGCGCATCCGAGCCGCGCGTCGAGTTCCTGGGATTCACCCCGAGTGGCGAAGTTGCCTGCCGCTGGGTCTCCGATGCGGTGCGCGTGCTGCGGGTAGAAGGCGATCAGCCGCTGGCGCCTACGGTGCCTGTCGGCAAGCCGCAGATCGGGCCCAAGCGCCGGGACGAAGGGGACGCAGCCGCAGAAGCAGTTCGATGAACACCGGGTTCATCGGGAGCAATCTGCGACTGGCCCGCCTGTTCCACGACCTGTCGCTCACCGAGTTGGGCGACAAGGTCGGCGTCTCCAAGCAGTTCCTGAGCCGCATCGAGACCGGAGCGGAGCCCGCCTCGGGGCAGCTCCAAGTGAGCCTGGCAGAGGAACTGCAGGTCCTGCCGGAGTTCTTCCACCGCGTCGACACCCACCCGATCGCCGACGAGCAGTGCCACTTCCGCCGGCAGCTCACGACCAAGGTCGCGTTGCGCCAGGTCGCCCGTGCCCGTGGAGAGATGCTCAAGCGCCTGATCGGCGTGCTCGATGAGCATGTTGAACTGCCGTCGTATCAGGTGAAGGAGGCAGACGCGGAGACGACCGAGGCCATCGAGCGTGCTGCCGAGATCTTCCGGTCGCTGTTCGGCCTGGGCATGGGGCCGCTGAGCAGCGTGACCCGGATCGCCGAGAACGCGGGGGCCGTCGTGATGCGCGTGAGCGGACTGGCGCCTGAGATCGATGCGATCTCCTTTGCCACCAAGCGACCTCTTATCGCCTTGAACGGCGACGGTCGGTCTGCTTGTCGCGAGCGCTTCGGGATTGCCCATGAACTTGGACACTTCTCCCTGCACATCGGCGTCCTCACCGGTGATCGCCTGACCGAGACGCAGGCCAACCGATTCGCGAGTGCGCTGCTGCTGCCGCGCAGCACGTTCGCCACCGAGTGCCGGCTGGCACTTCGAGGCACACGCCTGAACTGGGCGGGACTCTCGGAGCTGAAGATGCGCTGGGGGGTGTCCAAGGCCGCGATCATCTTTCGGGCCCGCCAGCTCGGCCTGTTCACGGAGGAACAGGCCCGGGCGGGCTACGTCGGCCTGAACCGGCATGGCGAAGCCCTGCGCGAGACCGAGGATCACCTGGTCCCGAGCGAGGAGCCCGAAGTGATCGTCGAGAGCCTGAAGGTCATGAGGGAGCACTTCGGGGTGCCCGAAGCGGCTGTAGCGCGCGAGATGCGGGTGCAGCCCCAACTTCTGCAGACGCTGCTGGGTCGTGCTGATGCAGAGACATCGGCCAATGTCGTCCGGCTCGCGGCTCCCAGGTCGGCGGCCTGAAGGTCATCGCAGACAGCGTCGTCGCGGGCTCGACAGGGCGTTGCCGATGATCGGCGGTATGGACACAATCAGGATGTTGATGGTCTCAAGACATCCCGGTTGGGGTAGGGGAACAAGTGGGGGAACGGATCTATTGATCCCGCCGCGTTTCCCAATGAGATCAACAGCTTAGGTCGCCGTTTTGTATCCCATCAGCCACCCCATGTAACGCGTGCTCAACGGCCCCTCATCGCCCGGTGAGGGGCCGTTCTCATTCGCGGCCCCGGGTGCTCGGGCGGCATCGTCCGCCGCGCCATGGGCGCGCATCGGGCGTCCAGCCCCGACGCCTGGGGAACTCGGGCCTCGTCCCGCCGCACGGGGCGCGATGCCCCGCCTGAGGAGCGACCCATGTCCACCAAACCACCAGAGACCACCCCGGCCGTGGCCGCAGGGCCGTCCGGACGTGCGGCGATGACGGCGGATTCGCCGGGCACCGCGCGACGTCACTACGTGCTGGTCCATGGGGCCTGGCATGGCGCGTGGGCGTGGCGGCGAATGATGCCGCTGCTGCGGCAGGCGGGTCACAGCGTGACGGCGCCCACGTTGTCGGGACTGGGGGAGCGCGCCCACCATGCACCCGGACACTGCGGACTGGACATCCACGTGCAGGACATCACGCAGCACCTGGCGATGGAGGATCTGCGCCACGTCGTGCTGGTCGGCCACTCCTACGCCGGTTGCGTCGTTTCGGGCGTCCTGGCGGCGCGCACCGGTCGCGTGGCCCACGCGATCTATCTCGACGCCTTCGTGCCGGCCGATGGCCAGGGGTTGGCGAGCTTCGTGCCAGCCGAGTTGCGTCTCGAGTACGAGAGGCTCGCCGCGTCGAACGCCCTGGTGCCGCCCCCTGCGCCAGCGAGCTGGGGCGAGCGATGGGGCGTGACCGATGCCGCTCTGAAGGCCTGGGCGCAGGATCGCGTCACACCGCAGGCGGCGCTCAGCTTCGTGCAGTGCGTGCACGGCGACCCGTTCGCCGATGGCTCGGTGCGACTGAGCTACCTGAAGTGCATCCAGAACCCCAATCCGGCCTTCAAGGCCGCTGCCGACGCGGTGCGGCGAGATTCACGATTCCACTATGCCGAGGTGGACGGGCACCATGACGTGATGCTGCTCGACCCCGAACGGCTGGCCGAGGCATTGATGCGCCTGGCCTGAGCCGGTCGAACCCCGGGCCTGGACGACCTGTCCGGGGCCCAGGGATGGGGCGACCACGGAACCTCTTCCGGTCGGGATCAGCCCCCCGATGGCCGCTACTCCGTTCGTTCGAGGTCGTCGGGCGCGCGCCCGAGAATCCCCTGCAGGCGCCGGCCCGCGACACGCAGCGCGTCCGGCGGCGGCAGGCCGAGCGCCAGCCGCACCGCCGCCGGCGCGTGTCCAGGCGCCATCGCGAAGGCGCTGGCCGGCGTGACGGCCACGCCGGCCCGTGCCGCGGCGGCGGCGAAGGCGTCGGCGCGCCAGCCCGGGGGTAGCTCGAGCCAGAGGTGATACGAGCCCGGATCGGCGCGCGGTGCGTGGGGCGCGAGCAGGCGGGCCATCAGCGATTGTCGACGGCGGGCTTCCTGCCGTTTGCGCGCCACGATCTCCCGGATCGCATCGTCCTGCGCGAGGCGCAGCGCCAGGTTCAGTGCCATCGGCGGCACGGACCACGCGCCGCCGCGAACCGTGGCCGAGGCGCGCTCGCGAATCCGGGCCGGCACGTGCAGCAGGCCGACGGACAGGCCGGGCGACACCCGCTTGGAGAAGCTGTCGACGATGACGCAGTGGTCCGGGGCGAGCGCGCTCAGGGGCGGCGTGTCGGACAGGAAGCCATAGACCCGATCCTCGACGATCACGATGCCGAGCCTGGCCGCGGTGCGCACGAGTTCCGCGCGCCGGTCCTTGCCCATCGACAGGCCGAGCGGGTTGTGCATCACCGGCTGCACATAGACGGCCGAGATCGCCCCCTTGCGATGGGCGCGCTCGAGCGCCTGCGGCACCAGTCCGTCGGCATCCATCGGCACCGGCACGATCGACACGCCGATCCGGGCGGCGATGCTGCGCACCATCGGGTACGACAGCGCCTCGACCGCGACACGCCCGCCCACCGGCACGAGCGTCGACAAGGCCGCGGCGATCGACTGGCGGCCCGAGCCGGTGAAGAGCAGCGCGTCGGGATCGGGATCCCAGTGCGGTGTCGCCAGCACGCGCGCCAGCACCCCACGGGCTGTCTCGATCTGCCGGGCGCCCAGGGGCGCGATGGCGCCGGCCATCGCGTCGGCCCGCTGCAGCCCCACCATCGCTCGCGCCAGATGACCGGCGACCTCGGGAATCGTCGGGTAGTTGAACTCGAGATCGATCGGGCCGTCGTGCGGCTCCGCACGCGGGGTCTCCAGCACCGGCGTGCCGGCCACGAACGTGCCGCGGCCGACCTCGCCGACGACCAGGCCGCGCCGGCGCAGCGCCGCGTAGACCCGTCCGGCGGTGGAGAACGCGATCGCGTGTTCGTCGGCGAAGCGCCGCTGCGGCGGCAGGCGGTCGCCGGGTTTCAGGCGTCCGGCGGCGATGTCGGCCGCGAGGCCATCGGCCAGCGAGGTGTAATCGGCCATTCTCTGTATTGCACCGAGGGCAATGTTTTGATTGCACCGAGCAATGTACTCGGCTAAAAACACCGCAGCAACCCGTCCCCGATGCCCCCGTCCGCCCGATCCGGAGTCCCCGCATGTTGCGCATCCTCGGCAAGCGTCAGTCGATCAACGTCCGCAAGGTCCTGTGGACCTGCGACGAGATCGGCTGTCCGTACGAGCAGCAGGAGTGGGGCGCCGGCGCCCGCCCGTTGACCGACCCGGCATTCATGCGCCTGAATCCGAAGGGCCTGGTGCCGGTGCTCGTCGATGGCGACTTCGTGCTGACCGAATCGAACACCATCGTCCGCCACCTGGCCGCGCGGCATCGGCGCGACGACCTGCTGCCCCAGGATCCCGTGCGGCGCGCCCGGGTCGAGGAGGTGATGGACTGGCAGGCCACCGAATTCAACAACGCCTGGCGCATCGCCTTCCAGGCCCTGGTGAGAGGCCATCCGGATGCCGGCAGCCCCCGGCAGGTCGATCAGTCGCTGCGCGACTGGACCTCGATGCTGACGCTGCTCGAGCGCCGGCTCGCGGAGGGCGGCGCCTTCGTGTGTGGCGAGACTTTCACCGTGGCCGACATCGTGATCGGCGTGTCGGTCGATCGCTGGTTCCAGTCACCGATCGAGCGGCCGCCATTGCCGGCCGTGCGCGGCTATCTCGACCGCCTGCTGGCGCGCCCCGCCGCGCGCCCGCACATCGGCGAGGGAACCGACTGAGCGATCACGGTCGCGGGCGCGCCCGTCCGCGCACCGAGTCTTCCAGCATCTGTCCCCACGGAGTGCCCCATGTCCCGCCCCTACCGGTTCTCGCAGGTCGACGTGTTCAGCGCACAACCGCTGCTGGGCAACCCGCTGGCCGTCATCCACGACGCGATCGATCTCTGCGACGAGGAGATGACCGCGCTGGCCCGCTGGACGAACCTGTCGGAGACGACCTTCCTGCTGCCGCCGACGGACCCGGCGGCCGACTATCGGCTGCGCATCTTCACGCCGGTGGGGGAACTGCCCTTCGCGGGCCACCCCACACTGGGCTCCTGCCACGCCTGGCTGAAGGGGGGCGGCCGTGCCCGGCACACCGGCCGGGTCGTCCAGGAGTGCGGGGTGGGTCTGGTCACGCTGCGGGCCGAGGGGGGACGCCTGGCCTTCCAGGCGCCGCCGCTGCGACGCGAGGGGCCGGTCGAGCCGGCCCTCCGGGCCCGGGTGCTGGCCGCGTTGCGCCTGGAGGCGGACCAGGTGCGCGAGATGCGCTGGCTCGACAACGGTCCGCCCTGGATCGGCGTGCTGCTGCCAGACGCCGCGGCCGTGCTGGCGGTGCGGCCCGATGCGGCGGCGCTCGAGGGTCAGTGTGTCGGCATCGTCGGCCCCTATCCGCCCGGCGGCGAGTGCGCTTTCGAGGTCCGTGCGATCACCCGCGGCGGCTACGAGGATCCGGTGACGGGCAGCCTCAACGCCGGTCTGGGCCTGTGGCTGACGCAGTCCGGCCTCGCGCCTCCGCGCTACGTGGCCTCCCAGGGCACGCTCCTTCGCCGACGGGGGCGGGTCTTCGTCGACCGGCGGGGCGAGTCGCTGTGGGTGGGCGGTGACGTGGCGGACGTGGTGGTCGGAACCCTCTCGCTGTAGGCGGGCGAGGGCGAAGCCCCATCCGGGTGGCCGGGGCGCCAACCCCCGGTCTGGGTCGCCGTGCCCACGTGCCGCGGTGTCGCTCGACGCGCCGAATGCGTAGACTCACGCCGACTGCAGCGACTGGCTGATCGGAGTCCAGCCCATGGCCTTGTGGAACGCCCACCCCCTCTCCCACCTCTGGCGCCCCGCGGCGCGCGGCGCCGTGCTTCTCGGCCTTGGCGTGTCCGCCGCTGCGGCGCAGGCCCAGACGTCGCCCCCCTCGGCGCCATCGGGCGCCTGGCCGACCAAGACCGTTCGCTTCGTGAACAGCTTCCCGCCGGGTGGCCCCTCGGACATCCTCGCCCGGGCCACCGCCGAGATCCTGTCGGCGCAGTTCAAGCAGGCGGTGATCGTCGAGAACCGGCCGGGCGCCGGTGGCAACGTGGGCGCCGACGTGGTCGCCAAGAGCCCGGCCGATGGTTACACCGTGCTGTGGGGCATCGACACCACGGTCACCGTCAACCCGCACATCTACAAGGGGGCGCCGTTCAAGGCGTCGGACCTGAAGACGCTGATGGTGATGTCCTCCAGCGGGCTGCTGATCGGCAGCCACCCGGACAAGGGCTTCAAGACCCTGAAGGACATGATCGCGGCGGGCAAGGGCAAAGGGCTGACGTTCAGCTCCGGTGGCAGCGGCTCGCCGGGCCACCTCGCCGCCGAGGTGTTCACCGACGCGGCCGGGGTGAAGATCACGCACATCCCGTACAAGGGCAACTCGCCCGCCGTGCTGGCGGTGGCCAGTGGCGAGGTGGACGGCGGCGTGCTGGCCACCCCGGGCATGTTGCCGCACGTGAAGAGCGGCAAGGTCGTGCCCCTGGCCGTGACCAGCCGCCAGCGATCGAAGCTGGCGCCGGAGGTGCCCACGGTGGCGCAGGCCGGGCTGAAGGAGCTCGAGCAGGAGGTGCTGTACGTCGTGATGCTGCCCGCGGCCACGCCCGAGCCCGTCGTCAAGCTGCTCGAGCAGGCGTTGCGCGATGCGTTGGCCCGGCCTGAGCTGCAGCAGCGGCTCGCCGCACTGGACATGCATGTCGAAGGCCTGACCGGTGCGGCCGCCGCCAGGCGCATCAGCGACCTGCACGACCGCTATGGCCGGATCATCAAGGCCACCGACATGAAGGTGGACTGATCCACCCTCGAGCGCTTCCTCCCGTTTCACGACTCGCAGAGCCCCAGCCGATGACACGCCCCAACATCCTCTTCATCGTCGCCGACGATCTCGGCTTTGCCGACCTCGGTTGTTATGGCGGCCGCCCGGCCTCGTTCGGCGCGGTGTCGCCGGTGCTCGACCGCCTGGCCGCGCGCGGCCTGCGGTTCACGCAGGGCTACTCGAACTCGCCGGTCTGCTCGCCGACGCGGTTCGCGATGATCACCGGCCGCTACCAGTATCGACTTCGGGGCGCGGCCGAGGAGCCCATCAACAGCCGCAGTCGGGGCAGCACCACGCTGGGCCTGCCGCCGTCGCACCCGACGCTGCCCTCGCTGTTGCGCCAGGCCGGCTACCGCACCGCGCTGATCGGCAAGTGGCATCTCGGCTACCCGCCGGCGTTCGGGCCGCTGCAGTCGGGCTACGACGAGTTCTTCGGCCCGATGTCGGGCGGCGTCGACTACTTCAGCCACTGCAGCAGCAGCGGCCTGCACGACCTCTACGAGGGCGAGCAGGAACGACACGTCGAGGGATACCTGACGGACCTGATCTCGAGGCGGGTGGTCGACGTGATCGACCGGCAGGCCGAGGCCGCGCGCGCCGGCCAGCCCTTCTTCATCAGCATCCACTACACCGCGCCGCACTGGCCCTGGGAGACGCGCGAGGACGCGCACCGGGCGGCCGAGGTCAAGGACAACCTCTTTCATCTGCACGGCGGCAACATCGACACCTACCGGCGGATGATCCATCACATGGACGAAGGCATCGGCTGGATCACCGACGCGCTGCAGCGTCACGGCCTGTCCGAGGACACGCTGATCGTCTTCACCAGCGACAACGGGGGCGAGCGCTTCTCGGACAACTGGCCGCTGGTGGGGGGCAAGATGGACCTGACCGAGGGCGGCATCCGCGTGCCCTACATCGTCCACTGGCCGGCGGTGATCCAGCCGGGGCGCGTCAGCGCCCAGCCCTGCCTGACGATGGACTGGTCGGCGACGATGCTCGAGGCGGGCGGCGCGTCACCCCCGCACGACACCCCCTGGGATGGCGTGTCGCTGCTGGGGCACCTGCGGGATGCCTCGGTGGGCATCGCGCGCCCGATGCACTGGCGAATGAACCACCGGGGTCAGCGCGCCCTGCGCGACGGCCCCTGGAAGTACCTGCGCGTCGACGGTCACGAGTATCTGTTCGACATCACCGCCGACGAGCGCGAGCGGGCCAACCTGGGGCCACGCCAACCGGAGCGCCTCGCGGCGATGCGCGCGGCCTGGGAGGCGTGGAATGCCACCATGCCGCCGATCCCGGACGACGCCACGGTCAGCCTGGGCTACGGGGTCAAGGACATGCCGCAGCGCTGAGCGGGCGCTCGGTCGACGCCGTCGCGGGGGCGGGTTGCCCGGCCGGCGGCGCGTCGGCCACGCACACCCGGTTGCGTCCCCCGGTCTTGGCGCGATAGAGCGCCTCGTCGGCGCGCGACAGCAGGGTGTCCAGGGCGGTGACGCCAGCCGTGCCCGCTACACCGATGCTCACGCTGAAGCGCACGGCCTCGTCGTCACGGCCTGACGCGGATTCGCTCAGCGCCGCCTGTCGCATCCGCTCGGCAATTCGCCCGGCCTCGTCGCTGGACACGCCGGGCAGCACCGCCATGAACTCCTCGCCACCGACGCGGCCCAGGCGGTCCCCGTCTCGAATCACGGAGACCAGGGAGCGGGCGAGTCGCTGCAACACCTGATCGCCGACGGCGTGCCCATGGGTGTCGTTGATCCGCTTGAAGTGATCGACATCGATCATCAGCACCGACAGCGGGGCAGCGCTCGCCGCGCTCCGCGACAGCGATTCGTTGCCGAACTCGAACATCGCCCGACGATTCGGCAGGCCGGTCAGTTCGTCGGTCATCGCCAGGCGTTTCAGCTCGCGGGTCTGCCGCATCTTGCGGCCGACCTGGATCAGCGCGCCGACGAGCAGGATGACGAACAGCGCCAACGCGAGTGCCTGCGTCTCGCGAAGCCGCTGTCCCTGCTCGTTGAGCCGCCGGAGCGCATCCATTTCCTCTTCGTCGCGGGCGCGATTGAACTGCATGCGCAGCCGCGCGGAGTGTTCGGACAACTGCTGGGCATGCAAGGTGTGCTCGATCTCTCGCGCTTCGAGCAGATTGGCCTGGGATTCCCGCCATTGCGCCAGTTGGCCCAGCGCCCGGGCCCTCGCGACCAGCCACCTCGCCAGCGTGGAGGCATGACCGGCCGATCGAACCCGCGCTTCGAGGCCGTCGAGCAGTTGCCTGGCCTCGCCCGGCTTGCCGGCGGCCGTCAGGGCCTCGGCGAGCGTGATCGTGCGCACCGAGTGCTCGCGCGGATCTTCGGACCAGTCGACCATCTGCAGCGCCCGTCGCGCGTGCGCGATCGCATCCTGCGGGCGCTTCAGTTCCACCAGGGAACGCGCCATGCCGTGCTCGGCGAAGGCGATGCCGTGGGCGTCTTCGAACTGTTCGTTCAGCACGAGCGCGTCCCGATAGCGGGCGAGCGCCTGGGGCCATTGCCCCTTCATCTGGAGCGCGAAGGCCATCGAGTACAGATAGATCGAATCGTCGTACAAGGCGCCCGAGCGCTGCGCCCGCTCATGCAGCGTGTTCAACAGCTTCAGCGCCTCGTCGAGATCGCCCATCCGGCGGTAGTGGCTGGACAGGTGAAAGGTGCACAGATCCTGATCGGCGACGGTGCCCGCCGAGCGCAACAGTCGGCAGGCGGTGATCAGGTCGTCCTGTCCCGGCAGCAGGTCGCCCTTGCGTGAGCGATACAGTCCGCGTTCCAGCAAGGCCATCGCCCGCGCCGCCGTGTCGGCTGTCGAGGGGGTGCGCGCCAGGATGTCGTCCAGTTCGGCGGTGCCGCGTTCGGCCTCGCCCCGGTCCAGAAGGACCCCCGCGCGACAGGCGCGAAGGCGCAGCCACCCGAGGCGCGCCGCGGCGGGCGGGTCGCCCCCGGCGGCCGACACACCCGCGTCGGCCACCCGCAGCGCTTCGGCCTGGTCGAGATCCGTCAGTGCGCGGCACTCGATTTCATCGGCGCCCAGCCGGATCGACAGGGCATCGACAGCCATCGCGTCGCGCCGCAGGGATTGAAGCTCGCGGATCGCTTGGCGCGGGTGCCGCGCGGCGAGTTCCCGCGCCGCCTGCAGGCGCGCCGACAGACGTTCGTCGGCGTGGGCCGGGCGGGGCAGGAGCATGCCGGCCAGCACCAGCAGGAGGATCCAGGCCGCCGCGCGCAGCGGCCGATCAACCGGGGTCGGAACGGGGCGAGAGAGGTTCACACCTCGTTTTCGGCGCGGGCCGACGGGACTTGAACGCGGCTGCCGAAGCGGGCGATGTCGCTTCAGGCATGAACGCCCGCTGTCTTCGGCCGCCGCCTGTTCGTACCACCTCCGTGCCGCAGCAACGCCCCGGAGAAGGTCTGCGTCGGCTGGTCGTCGCGCAGGGTGACCTCGCCGTTCACCAGCACGTGGCGGTAGCCACGGGCACGCTGGATCCGGCGCCACTCGCCGCCCGGCAGGTCGTGCACGATCTCCTCGGGCAGCACGGCCAGGCGCTCGTGGTCGTAGACGAGGATGTCCACTAAGGCGCTTCGCGCTGGGACCCGTCGCCGGGTTTTGCAGTACCTTCGTCAGCTCTGCGACCGGCCTGGCGGGCCGGTACTCTGCCCGCGGCCCGCGCGGCGCCCCGGCCGCCGCCATCACCCACAGGAGACAAACGATGATCCCGACCGAGTTGTTCGACCTCACCGGCAAGGTGGCCCTGCTCACGGGCGCCTCCAAGGGCATGGGCAAGGCGATGGCCACCGGCCTGGCCGAGCACGGCGCGAAGGTGATGATCTCCAGCCGCAAGCTCGACCAGTGCGAGGCGGCGGCCAAGGAGATCAACGACCGCTGCGGGGCCGAGCGCGCGTTCGCGATGGCCTGCAATGCGGGCTACAAGGAGCAGCTGCAGGCGCTGGTCAATGCGACGAAGGAGAAGCTGGGCACGATCGACATCGTGGTCGGCAACGCGGGCATCAACCCGTTCTACGGGTCGATGATGAAGATCCCCGATGACGCCTACGACAAGATCATGGCCACCAATGTGAAGTCGAACCTGTGGCTGGCGCAGATGGTCATCCCGGACATGATCGCCAAGGGCAAGGGCTCGATCATGTTCACCTCCAGCGTCGGTGCGCATGGCGCCTCGACCACGCTGGGCGCGTACGCGATCTCGAAGGTGGCGGTGATCGGCCTGGCACGCAATCTGGCAGCGGAGTTCGGTCCTCAGGGCGTGCGGGTGAACGCGATCTGTCCGGGCCTGATCCGCACCGACTTCGCCGAGGCGCTGTGGAACAACCCCGAAGCCGAGAAGCGCGCGGCCACGCAGATTCCGCTGCGCCGCCTGGGCGAGGCCGACGACTTCAAGGGCATCGCGGTGTTCCTGGGCTCGGAGGCCAGCCGCTACATCACGGGGCAGGCGCTCACCGTCTGCGGCGGCTCGCACATGCGGGCGTAGCCGACGTCGACACGCCCTCGTCTTCGTCGACGAGGGCGTGCCCGTCGCGCGTGCCTCAGGCCGTCACGATTTTCCGCCGGCGGCCGCCGCCACCAGCGCCATGGTCTTCTGCCGCAGCCGGCGCATGCCGCGCAGCCAGCGCTCGATGTTGTCGCCCTTGCGTCTCACGTACTCCTCGACCTCCGGGTGGGGCAGCACGTAGAAGCGCTCGGCGCGGATCGCTTCCACCACCACCTGGGCCAGCTCGTCGGCCTCGATGATGCCGTCGGTCTGTCCGTCGCCCAGGCTCTTGGGCGCCATCGCGGTGTTCACGCCCTGGGGGCAGAGCACCGACACCCGGATGCCGTCCTCGCCGTGCGTGATCGACAGAAACTCGGCGAGTTTCACCGCCGCGGCCTTGCTCACCGTGTAGGGGCCGGAACCCAGCGCCGCGAGCAGGCCGGCGGCCGAGGCGGTGTTCAGCAGGTACCCTTCCTTGCGCGCGAGCATCGAGGGCAGCACCGCGCGGGCCGCGTACAGGTGCGCCATCACGTGCAGATCCCATTGCGCCTGCCAGACGGCGTTGCTCGCGTCGGTGAGCAGACCCTTGCCGCCGGCACCCGCGTTCGAGCAGAAGAGATCGATGCGGCCGTGCCGCGCCAACGTGTCGGCCACCAGCCGCTGGATGTCGGCTTCGTTCGTCACGTTGCAGGCCACGCCCTCGCAGCCGATCTCCCGGGCGGCCGCCTGCACCGCATCGGCATGCAGGTCGGCGAGCACCACCGCCTTCGCACCCTGGGCGAGAAAGGCCTTGGCCATCGCACGGCCGATGCCGCCGCTGCCGCCGGTGATCACGCAGACCCTGTCCTTGAGTTCCATCGTCGTTCGCTCCGTTGTCTGGCCCGGGTGGTCGTCCCACGAGTGCCCGTGGGGTCGCGCCGTGGGGCCGCGAGCTTCCGGTATACCACCGCGCGACGGGCCGCGGCGGCCCGCGTGGCAGGCGCTGTTCCGCTCGCCCGCGGGCAGGCCTGTCAGCGGGCTGGCGCCTTTCGGCCGCGGCGCGCGCCGCTGGCCAGGAACTGGACCAGGAAGCTGCACTCCGGGTCGTTCAATGCGGTCATGTCCCCCGCGGCCACGGCCGCGACGAATCGTCGGACGACCTTCAGGTTCGCCAGCCGCGCGTCGATCGCCGCCAGTTGCTCGCGGGCCAGGGCCTGCAGGCGCGCCTCGTCGAGTTCCCCATCGTCGCCCTCGGCCAGCAGCAACCCGATCTCGCCGAGCGAGAAGCCGATCTCCTTGAGCTGCCGGATGGCCTGCAGGCGCTGCAGCGTGTCGGCGGGATACTGGCGGTATCCGCCGGCGGTGCGCTGCGGCGGCGGGATCAGGCCCTCGCGTTCATAGACCCGCAGTTGTCCGCGCGAGACCTGCGCGGCGCTCTGGATCGCGCCCGAGCTCAGGGGGCCGGGGCGGGTTCGACTGGCCATTGCACGCATGATCGATCGGGAGGAGACGTCGGATTCGCGATGGCCCAGGTTACACCAGGGGCCGATCGCGGGTGCGCTTGACTCGGCACCAAGGTGCCAGCTTAGGCTGGGCGCTTGCCTCCACTGGTCCGAACACGATGCCCACTTTCACGATCAACGAACGGCCCGTCCGGGTCGACGTGCCCGGTGACACGCCGCTGCTCTGGGTGCTCCGCGAGGAACTCGGTCTTCCCGGGACCAAGTTCGGCTGCGGCAAGGGCTTGTGTGGCGCCTGCACCGTGCACGTCGATGGCGTGCCCGCGCGGGCCTGCGTGGTGTCGGCCGGCTCGATCGAGAGGCGACGGGTCACCACGATCGAAGGCCTCGGTGACGGGGCAGGTGGGCTGCACGTGACCCAGCGGGCGTGGATCGAACTGAACGTCTCGCAGTGCGGATACTGCCAACCCGGGCAATTGATGACAGCCGCCGCGCTGGTGGACAAAGGGGGGGCTCCGAGCGAGGACGAGATCCGGGCCGCGATGAGTGGCCATCTGTGTCGATGTGGCACCTACCAGCGTGTCGTGTCCGCGGTCGCGCTCGCGGCGACGTTGCCGCGCGCGCAGCCGAAAGGGGGCACGCGATGAAGCGCGGGCGTCGTGCGTTCATGCGCCACACCGCGATCGGCGCGGGGTCCTTGTCATTGGCGCTCGTGCTGCCGGCCTGCGCGCGCGGCAGGGACGATGCCGGGGCGCCCGCCGGCGCGTCCCTGAAGCCCAACGCCTGGGTCGAGGTGGTGCCGCAGGGGCGCGTTCGCTTCGTCTGCGGCCGTACCGAAATGGGGCAGGGGAGTGCCACCGGCCTGGCGATGCTGCTGTGCGAGGAACTGGAGCTGCCCCTGTTGGCACTGGACCTGGCGATCGCGCCGGCTGATCGGGCCTACGACCACGCGGAGTATCGGCTGCAGACCACGGGCGGCAGTTCGTCGATCCGCTCGGAGTTCGTGATGATCTCGCGCGCCGGCGCCAGCGTGCGCGAACTGTTCCGTGCCGCGGCGGCGCGGCGCTGGGGGGTGCCGCCCGAGCAGGTCGCGATCCGCGACGGGCGCTTCGTCGGTCCGGCCTCGGGCGCCCCGCTCACCTATGGCGAACTGGTCGGCGATGCGCGCGGACTGCCGCTGCCGGAGGTCCCACCTCGCGATCCGTCGACCTGGCGGGTGGCGGGGCGGCGCGCGGCGCGTCTGGACAATCACGTCAAGGTGACGGGCGCACCGGTGTTCGGCATCGACGCGCAACCGCCCGATGTCGTCTCGGCCTGGGTGCTGCATGCCCCGCGCGAGGCGGGTCGTGCGCGTGTGGCGAACCTCGCCGAGGTGCAGGGCATGCCCGGGGTGCTGAAGGTCGTGACGACCACCCGGGGCCTGGCCGTGGTCGCGACGAAGTACTGGCAGGCGCTGTCCGCGGGGGGGCGATTGACGGTGACCTGGGAGACGCCGGAGGGACCCGCGTTCTCCAGTTCGCAGCACCTTCGAGACTGCGTCGAACAGACGAAGCTTGCGCAGGGCGCCCGCATCGCCTCGGCGGGAACCCCCGAACTGTCGGCGGACGTGCTCGAGGCGGTCTACGAGCTGCCCTTCCTCGCCCACGCGACGATGGAGCCGCAGAACTGCACGATCCGGCTGACCGCCACCGATTGCGAGGTCTGGGTGCCCACCCAGTCGCCGGGACTGGTGGTGCCGCTGGTCAAGGAGATGACGGGGCTGCCCGTCGAGCGGATCCGGGTGAACTGCACCTACCTGGGCGGCGGCTTCGGGCGGCGCCTGGAGGCCGACTATGTCGTCGAGGCGATCGAGATCGCCAAAGCGCTCGGCACCGGGCAACCGGTCAAGATGGTCTGGGATCGCGAGACCGACATGCGCGCGGGCATGTACCGGCCCTGTGCGGTGGCGCGGATCCGGGGCCGCTACGACCGTGCGAGTGGCCGCCTGGACTGGGACGAGGCGATCGCCACCGCGTCCATCATGGAGCGCCAGGGGCCGGTGTTCATGCAGGGCATCGCGCCGCACTGGCTGGGCGGCGGGGCATCGCGCGCGGTGGGCGGGGTGGTCGCCCGGTTCATCGACGACCTCACCGTCAAGGAGGGGGTCGTTCCGCCGTACCGGACCACCGGCCTGAACGTTCGCTGGCAGAAGACCCGCACGCCGGTCACGGTGGCCTCGTGGCGGTCGGTCGGCCATTCGCACAACGCGTTCTTCATCGAGTGCTTCGCCGACGAGCTGGCCCATTCGCAGCGCGAGGACCCGCTGCAGTTTCGTCGCCGGATGTTGCGCGAGGACCAGGCACGCCTGCGCGGCACGCTGGAGGCCGTGGCCGCGGCCTGTCGATGGGTCGATGGCCCGCCCGCCGGGCGCCATCGGGGCCTCGCGATCCACGAGAGCTTCAAGGGCTTCGCCGCGATGGTGGTCGAGGTGTCGGTGGACGCGTCACGGCCCGGTGGCGTTCGCATCGAACAGGTCTGGTGTGCGATCGATTGCGGGCTGGCGGTCAATCCGGATGGCATCGCCCAGCAGATCGAGGGCTCGGTGGTGTTCGGGCTGAGCGCGGCGCTGTACGGGAAGATCACGGTGGAGGAGGGCAAGGTCCAGCAGTCCAACTTCCACGACTACCCCTTGCTGCGTGCCAACGAGACGCCCCGGGTGCACACCCTGATCGTGCCCAGCACCGAGAAGCCGGGCGGGGTGGGCGAACCGGCGGTGCCGCTGGTCGCCCCGGCCCTGGCCAACGCGATCTTCGCGGCGACCGGACGGCGCGTGCGCCGATTGCCGCTGGCGGATGCGGGGTGAACGACGCGGGCCGTGGGTCGCCGTGGTCAGACCCAACCGGCGGGTGTCGACACCGAGGTGAGGCCGACCTCGCGCGTGGCGCGCGCCAGCATCTCGCGGACGTAGGGCCGGAAGCTGCGGCGCACGAGCACGTCGAACGCCGGCGCATCGCCCGGTCGCCACAACCAGACCGAGGTCTTGAAGAAGTGCGTGCCGGCCGCCTGGCCGGCGCCGAAGACGCGGGGGTGGAGATCGAGCGGGCACCCCTGCGCCAGCACGTCCCGGACCGGCGCGCCGGAAAGCCGCAACACCGCGTAGCCGCTGCTGACGTCGGTGACCGCGGCGTGAATCCCGACCAAGGCCTCGCGAAGTCGCGCGATGCGCGTCAGCGCCTGTCCGCTGGGCTCGATCACGAACCAGTCGTCCGGACCGGCCCAGACGAGGCGCAGGTTCGCATTGGCCACGGTGCGGCAGGGCTCCAGCGGCAGCGCCAGGCCGAGCGCGGCCGTCGTCGCCTCCAGGAAGCCGGCGTCGCCAGCCCGGCCCCGCAGATTGACGATCGCGCCCGGCTCGTGCCAGGCCGTGTGAAGAGCGCCCTCTGGGTTCGCGGACTCAGGCATGTTGTCGCTTCGCTTCGGGGTCATGGAACACCGGGTCGCAGATCACCGCCGTGACGCTTCGACCATCGCGCAAGCCCACGTGCACGCGCTCGCCCTTTCTCCCCAGGCCGCCGCGCACCAGGGCCAGCGCGATCGAGCGGCCGAGCGTCGGGCTCGCGTAGCTCGAGGTCACGTGGCCGTCCATCGGCATCGGCCGGGCGCGCGGCTCACCGGCGAGCACCTGCGCCCCCTCGGGGAGGACGAACCCGGGATCGTCGGCGAGCAGGCCGACGAACTGCTTGCGATCGGCGCGTGCGGTGTCGCTGCGCGTCAGTGAGCGTTTTCCGATGCAGTCCTTGGCCTTGGACACCATCGCGCCCATGCCGAGATCGACCGGGGTGACCGAACCGTCGGTGTCCTGGCCGACGATGATGAAGCCCTTCTCGGCCCGCAGCACGTGCATCGCCTCGGTGCCGTAGGGCGTGATCCCGAACGGCTCGCCGCTGTCGTGCAAGGCATCCCAGAGCCGTTGCCCGTGGGCGGCCGGCACGTTGATCTCGTAGGAGCGCTCCCCGGAGAAGCTGATTCGCATGATGCGCGCCGGGATGCCCGCGACGGTGCCCTCGCGATAGGCCATGAACGGGAACGCGGTGTCGTCGAAGTCCACGTCCGCGCAGACGCGGCGCAGCACCTCCCGACTCTTCGGTCCGGCCAGCGCGACCGTGGCCCAATGGTCGGTCACGGTCGTCAACCACACCTTCAGGTGGGGCCATTCGGTCTGGAGCCATCGCTCCATCCACGCGAGCACGCGCGCCGCGCCACCGGTGGTGGTGTGCATCAGGTAGTGGTGCTCGCCCAGCCGCACGGTCACGCCGTCGTCGAACACCATGCCGTTCTCGTCGAGCATCAACCCGTAGCGACACTTGCCGACGCCGAGCGTGCGCCAGCCATTGCAGTACACCCAGTCGAGCAGGGTGGCCGAATCCGGCCCCTGGATGTCGATCTTGCCCAGCGTCGACGCGTCGAGCATGCCCACCCGTTCGCGCACCGCCAGCACCTCGCGGCGCACCGCGGCGTGCATGTCCTCGCCGGGCCGGGGGTAGTACCACGGGCGCTTCCACTGGCCCACGGCCTCGAAGCGCGCGTGACGGCCCACGTGCCCGTCGTGCATCGGCGTCGTGCGCACCGGATCGAAGCCATCGCCCAGCTCCAGGCCGGCGATCAGTCCGAAGCTGACCGGCGTGTAATTCGGCCGGAACGTCGTGGTGCCCACCGACGCGATCGGCTTGCCCAGCGCCTGCGCCACGATGCCCATGCCGTTGATGTTGCCGGTCTTGCCCTGGTCGGTGCCGAAGCCCATCGCGGTGTAGCGCTTGACGTGCTCGATCGACTCGAAACCCTCGCGCACCGCGAGCAGCAGGTCGGCCGCGGTGACGTCGTTCTGCAGGTCGACGAAGGGCTTGGGTCCCCGGGCGGTGCCCGCGGGATGGGGCACCAGCCACAGTGCGCGAAGGCCGCCGGTGAACCGGGGCGCCACCGCTGGCGCGCAGGCCGCGGCGGCCTCGAATCCGGCCGCGCGTGCCGCGACCCGACCCGCCTCGGTCCCCTGAAGCGCCGCCGACTGGAGGTCGGTGCTGCCGAGGCTCGCGCCCGCGCAGTGGGCCGACTGGGCCGAGGGACCCGGCAGGAACGCGGCGATCCGATCGTTCCACTGCGCCTTGCCGCTGGCCTGCGCGTGCAGGTGGAGCACCGGATTGAAGCCGCCGGACACCGCGAGCAGGTCGCAGGCGATCTCGCGCACAGGCCCCCGAAGCGCACCGTCCGCATCCAGCGCGCGAACGCGCACGCCCCGCACCTGACGGCGGCCGAGCGCCTCGTACACGACGTGACCGGCCATCACCTCGATGCCCGCCTCCCGCGCGGCCGCCACGCCGTCGCCATCGGGTGTGTCGCGGGCGTCGACCACCGTCACCGGAACGCCCGCCGCGTGCAGGGCCAGCGCGCTGTCGTAGGCCGCGCCGCCGTTCGTGAACACCACGGCGCGCCTGCCCGGCACGACGGCGTAGCGCCGGACGTAGGTGGAGACGGCCGAGGCGAGCATCACCCCCGGCAGGTCGTTGCGGGCGAACACCAGGGGCCGTTCGTGCGCGCCGGTGGCCAGGATCACCTGGCGGGCACGCACCTTCCAGAGCCGCTCCCGGTAGGCGGGTGCCTGCGCCGCGGGCAGGTGATCGGCGCGCCGTTCGGCCAGCGTGAGGAAATCGTGGTCGTGGTAGCCGAAGGCCGTGGTCCGGGGAAGCACCTGCGCGTGCGGCATGGAGCGCAGGCGCTCGAGCGCGCCGAGGACCCATCGGGCCGCCGGGACGCCGTCGACCGACTCGTCGCTGGACAGCAGCCATCCGCCGGGCTCGGCCTGTTCGTCGCACAGGATCACGCGCGCGCCGGTGGCTCCCGCCACCAGCGCGGCCGACAGGCCGGCGAGGCCCGCGCCCACCACCAGCACGTCGCAATGCGCGAAGCGCTTGTCGTAGGCCGCGGGGTCCGGACCGGTCGGTGCCTGGCCCAAGCCGGCGGCACGGCGCAGATGGCGCTCGAAGAAGTGCCAGACCCCCTGGGAGGCCATGAAGGTCTTGTAGTAGAAGCCGGCCGGCATCAGCCGGGAGAACCAGCCGCCGAGGACACCGGGATCGACGCCGGCGCCCGGGCCGCCATTCACGCTGCGGGCCGCCAGCCCGTCGACCAGTTCGACTTCGGTGGCCCGCGCGTTCGGGATCGTGTCGACACCCGAGTGCAGTTGCACCAGCGCATTGGGCTCCTCGACGCCCGCGCCGAGAAGGCCTCGGGGTCGTCGGTACTTGAAGCTGCGCCCGACGATCGACACGCCGTTGGCCAGCAGGGCGGAGGCGAGGGTGTCGCCCTGCAGTCCCTGGTAGTCGCGGCCATTGAACCGGAACCGCACAGGTCGATCGCGGTCGACCCGTCCGCCCGTGGGGAGCCGGCTCATCGCGGGTCTCCGGGCTCGGGCGATGCGACCTCGGGCATCGGGTCGCCGATCCGCCAGGTGACGTGGATCCGATAGCTGACCGTGTCGCGCAGCGCGTGGAACCACTGGCCGCAGCCGCTGGCATGGCGCCACTGTTCGTGGTGCAGCCCCTTGGGATTGCGGCGCATGAAGAGGTAGTCCGCCCACTGGCCATCGTCCAGCGTGTCGGTGTTCAGTGGCCGGGCGATGCCGCCTTCGCCGCCGTAGGCGAACTCGGATTCGGCCCGTGGCCCGCAGAAGGGGCAGGTGATCTGGAGCATGGTTCGCCCGTGTCAGTGCGCGACCGCGGCCGCGCCGTGCTCGTCGATCAGGTGGCCGGTGCTGAAGCGGTCCAGCGAGAAGGCCTCGTTCAGCGCGTGCGGCCGGTCTTGAGCGACCGTGTGCGCCATCACCCAGCCCGACCCGGGGGTTGCCTTGAACCCCCCGGTGCCCCAGCCACAGTTGATGGTGAGGCCCTTGACCGGCGTGAGGCCGATGATCGGGCAGGCATCGGGCGCGACGTCGACGATTCCCGCCCACTGGCGGTTCATCCGCACGCGCGAGAACAGCGGGAACAGTTCGACGATCGCCTGCAAGGTGTGTTCGATCGTGTGGAAGCTGCCGCGCTGCCCGTAGCCGTTGTAGGCGTCGATGCCGGCGCCGATCACCAGATCGCCCTTGTCGCTCTGGCTGATGTAGGCGTGGATCGCGTTGCTCATCACCACGGTGGGAAAGATCGGCTTCAGCGGTTCGGAGACGAGTGCCTGGAGCGGGTGGCTCTCGATCGGCAGCCGCACGCCCGCCATCTCGGCGATCACGCTGGAATGGCCCGCGGCGACCACCGCCACCTTGCGGGCCTGGATGAAGCCCTGGACGGTGTCGACGCCGGTCACCCGGTTGCCTTCGCGGCCGATGCCGATCACTTCGCAGTTCTGGATGATGTCCACGCCCAGCGCGTCCGCGGCCCGCGCGAATCCCCAGGCCACCGCGTCGTGGCGTGCGATGCCGGCTCGGCGCTGCAGCGAGGCGCCGAGCACCGGATAGCGGGTGTTCAGATTGATGAAGGGAACCATCGCCTTCACCCGGGCGGCGTCGAGCACGTCGGCGTCGATCCCGTTGAGCTGGTTCGCGGTGACGCGACGCTCGATGTCGCGCATCTCCTGCAGCGTGTGGCCCAGGTTCATCACGCCGCGCTGGCTGAACATCACGTTGTAGTTCAGGTCCTGCGAGAGTCCTTCCCACAGCTGCATCGACTTCTCGTACAGGTGGGTCGCCTCGTCCCACAGGTAGTTGCTGCGCACGATCGTCGTGTTGCGCGCGGTGTTGCCGCCCCCCAGCCATCCGCGCTCCAGCACGGCCACGTTGCGGATGCCGTGCTCGCGCGCCAGGTAGTACGCGGTGGCCAGTCCGTGGCCACCGCCGCCCACGACGACGACCTCGTATTCGCGCTTCGGGGCGGGCGAACGCCACTGGCGCTGCCAGCCTTCGTGGTGGTTCAGCGCATTGCGCAGCAGCGACCAGATCGAGAAACGTTGCATCGGCGCTCCCGCCCGCGCTCAGCGCCGCAATTCCTGCACCGCCTCGAACAGCTGGCTGCGTGCGGAGGGCTCGAACACCCGGCCCGGCGCGCTGGAGCGGCGGTGGGGGCTGGTCATCCACTGCTCGAAGGCGGCCTGGTCCACCCATTCGCAGATCACGCAGGCCTGGTTCGGGTCTTCGGTCGCCCGCAACAAGCGGCCCGACAGGAAGCCGGGAATCACGTCCCGGCAGGTCTCCAGCACACGGTTGCCCATGAATTGCGCGAGGGCCTCGTCCAGACGGCCGTCGGGGCTGCGCAGCATCAGCACGGAAACGTAAGGGGTCATCGTGTTCACTCGTTCAGCGAGATCTGTTTGGTGCGGATCACGGCGCCGTAACCCTCCCACTGCTGGCGCAGGTAGTCCTGGAACTCCGCGCCCGTGAGCGCGACCGGGTCCAATCCCGTGGCGGCGATCCGGTCACGGATCTCGGGCGTCGCCAGCACCCGGCCGAGCGTGCTGACGAGCTTCGCACGCACCTCCTCCGGAATCCCTTTGGGCGCCATCAAGCCGTACCACGAGCCCGCCTCGGCGCCGACCAGGCCTTGCTCGGCCAGCGTCGGCACGTCGGACAGGTCGCCACCGAACCGCCGGGCACCCGCCACGCCCAGGACCTTGACCTTGCCCGCCGCGCGCATCCCGCCGGCGCTGGCGCGGCTCGAGGGCATCAGGTCGATGTGGCCGCCGGAGACCGCCGTCACCGCGGGTGCCGCTCCCTGGAAGGGCACGTGGTTCATGTTCACGCCGCTGCTCATCTCCAGCAGGGCGCCGGCCAGGTGGGCGGTGCTGGCGATGCCCCAGCTGCCGAACGAGAAGGGCGTCGGACGGCGCCGGGCGGCGGCGATGGTCTCGGCCATCGTCGCGTGGGGCAGGTCGGGTCGGGCAACCCAGACGATGCTCAGGGTCGCGTACAAGGCCAGCGGCTCGAAATCCTTGACGGCGTCGTAGGGCAGGTTGCGCCGCACCTGGGGATTGATCGAGTGGGTGTCCGCGGTGGCGGTGATCAGCCGGTACCCGTCCTTGGGTCCGCTCGCCACGTAGGCGCTGCCGATCGCGCCGCTGGCCCCGGGACGGTTCTCGACCGTCACGGGCTGCCCCAACTGTCGGCCCATCGCCTCGGCGATCAGGCGGGTCGTGGCGTCGGTGGCCGCGCCCGGCGGCCAGGGCACCACGATCGTGATCGGTTTGTTCGGGTAGGCCTGTGCCGCTGCGACGGCCGACAGGCTGATCAAAGCGGTCGCGCACAACGATCGAAGCGCGAGGCGTCGGGTTCGGGGCATGGAGGCGCTCCTGTGAGGGGGGGTCAGGCCGATCGCGTTAGCGACGCGAATCGACGGTTCAGCTGCTGGCTGTCCAGGCAGCCCGCCGGACCGATCAGCACGAGCGACGATTCCGGTGCTTCGTCGCCCCAGGCGCTCTCGGGCTGCAGCGTGGCCCGGCGTCCGACGCGCTGGTAGACGTGGCGCCATGCGGGGTCCTGAGCCAGATGTAGGACGCCCTTGGCCCGAAGCAGCGGCGGCGGCAGTTCGCGCAGGAAGTCGTCGAGCGCGAACCGGTCGAGCGGCGCGTGTGCCCGCAGCGACCAGGATTCGAAGGCGGCGCTGTGTGCCCACGGTGCGGGCGGCTCCTGCCGTGGATCGCGCGTCGTTCGAATGCCGAGCACCACGCTGGCAGGCAGGCGGCCGTTCGGCGCGGTCACGACCGGGGTGGCCGGATATTGCTGGCCCAGGCGCGCCTTGAGCGCGGCTTCGCGGTCCGGATCGATCAGGTCGGTTTTGCTGAGGACGAAGAGGTCCGCCGCGTCTTGTTGCCGCGCGATCGTCGCCGATGCCGCGTTGGTGATCGCCTCGTCGAACTCGAGCGCGTCGATCACGGTCAGCACGCCGTCGAGCCGCAAGGCCGGATTGGCCAGCGCCACCTGGGCGATGCCGGTCGGGTCGGCCAGGCCGCTGGCCTCGAGGACCAGCGCGTCCGGCGGGTCGGGGCGCTGCGCGAGATCGATCAGCGTGCGGGTGAGGTCGCTGGACACCGTGCAGCAGACGCAACCGTTGGCCAGGCTGATCATCTCGTCGGTTCGTGAGCGGACCAGGGCGGCATCGATGTTGATCCGACCGAAGTCGTTGACCAGCACCGCGATCCGGCGTCCCTGCGCGTGCTGCAGCAGGTGGTTCAGCAGCGTCGTCTTGCCCGCACCCAGGAAACCGGCGAGGATCGTCAGGGGCAGGCTGGCGTCGGGTGCCCGAAGCGTGCCCGGCATCACGCGGGCGGCTTCCAGCAGGCCGGCGAGCATCTGCCAGGCCTCGGCCGCCGACGCGCCCGTTCGCGCGGGTGCGCGCAGGCCGTCGCGAAGCGCGATGCCCCGGGAGACGTGGGCGTCCAGCGGGTTCATGCGGGCTGCAGTCGTCCGGACAACGCCGTTCCCCAGACCGGGATGTCCTTCAACCGGGCCGTGTCCACCTCGTAGGGGTCTTCCTCGAGGATCGCGAAGTCGGCGAACTTGCCGGGCTCGAGGCTGCCCAGCTGTCGCTCCACGCCGAGCACGTAGGCGGCGTCGATCGTGATCGCCCGCATCGCGCGGTCCACGTCGATTCGTTCCCCCTCGCCGACGACCGTTCGCCCGTCCTCGGCGAACCGGTTGACCGCGACCCACGCGGCCGTCAGCGGGTGCATCGGTACCGCCACCAGCGAGAAGTCGGAGTGCAGGGCGAAGACCACGCCTTCACGCGCCAGGGACGCCAGCCGGGCGATCGCCTCCGATCGATCGGGGCCATAGCCGACCGCGCTGTGCAGCTGGCTGCGATAGTTCACGAAGTAGTTGTTGACGCTGGCCAGGCCGCCCAGGGCCTTCAGGCGACGCGCCTGGTCGGGTGTGCTGATGCAGTAGTGCTCGAGGGTGAACCGATGGTCGAAGCGCGGCAGGCGTCGCTGCAGCTCGGCCAGCGCGTCCAGGCTCGCGTCGATCGCCTCGTCGCCGTTGGCGTGGCAGTGGATCTGCAGGCCGAGCCGCCAGTAGGGCTCCATCCGGTCGGCCATCTCCTCCCAGGGCACGAAGTTGCGCAGACCGTTGCTGCCATCGAGGTAGCCCGGGAAGTTCAGGCGCAGTGACATCGCCGGGAAGGAGCCATCCGAGAGGTACTTCACCCCCTTGAAGAACAGTTTCGGGGTGTTGCGCTGGTAGAGCGATTGCAGGAAGTCGGCCGCCTTGTCGCGGTGCTTGTTGTGGATCGGCAGTTCCAGCACCACCAGGCCCATCCGCACCGGGAAGTCGTCGGAGAGCACCACCTCGTGGTGCAAGGCCCACTCGAGGTCGAAGTTCGAGGCGCCGAACACCATCTCGGCGGTGGTGGTCACCCCGGCGCGTCGCGCGGTGTGGCCCATGTGCCGCATCCCGTCGGCGCCGGCGCCGCGCTGGATCTCCGATCGCATGCCGCCCAGGATCGCGCGGGTCGCTTCGATCTCGACGAACACGCCCTTGAGCCGGCCATCCGGGTAGCGCTCGACGCCGTGCACCGTGGTGTCCTCGGACACGCGTGAGCGGGCGATCGCGGCCGAGTTCACGTAGACGAAATGCGGCGCGTACGCGATCACCCAGATCGGCCGCTCGGTGGTGATCGCGTCGAGGAGGTCGCGGTGCAGGTGACCGCCCTGCACCGCGGGATCCAGGCCCCACGCGATCAGCGGCTTGGCACGGTCGGGTTCGGCGTCGTGGGCGCGGCGCAGCGTCGCGATCACCTCGTCGAGCGAGCGGACCGCGGGGTTCATGCCCGTCGGGCCGGGCGATTCGATCGGACCGATGTAGGTGAGCGCGAGGTAGCCGGCCGAGATCGAGAAATGGGTGTGCGGGTCGATCAGGCCCGGCAGGATCACCTTGTCTTCGAGCGTGCGGTCGATCACGTGCTCGTGGCGTGACAGCCAGGGGTGCATCGACGCCAGCGTGCCGGTGGACAGCACTCGCCCATCCATGACCGCGACGGCCTGTGCGACGGGGCGACCCGGGTCCATGGTGCGAACGCGGCGCGCGACGTAGACCGTGACCTTGCCCATGGCGTGTCTCCTCGTGAGGTGGGGTGTCGGGGCGCGCCCGCGGACACGCGCTGACGACGACCGGGGCCATCGTAGGCGGCCCGATCTGCCGGTGAATGAACGGTTGCGACATAATCCTGGCGAAATGCGACAGCACCGATCACGCCTTGCGCGGCCACCCCGACTCCGATGACCCGACGCGTCACAGCGCCGCGACGATCCGGTGTGGGCGAGGCCGCGCGCGCGGCCCATGCGCCACCGCTCAAGGTGGGGTTCGTGCTCGCGGATCGCTTCACGCTCAGCGCGTTCGCCGGATTCGTCGATGTCCTGCGCCTGGCCGCGGATGAAGGCGATCGCAGTCGCCCGATCGCCTGCGCCTGGTCGGTGCTCGGGCGTCCGGGAGAACCGATCCGCTCGAGTTGTGGACTCGAGGTGCTGCCCGACAAGCCGCTCGATTCGCCGGAGGCCTTCGACTACGTGGTGGTCGTGGGCGGGTTGCTCCACGGCGGGCAGCGGCTGGTTCCGGGGGCGTTGGCCTTCCTTCAACTGGCGGCCAAGACCGGTGTGCCCCTGATCGGCTTGTGCACCGGCTCGTTCCTGCTGGCGCGAACCGGGTTGCTGAAGGGCCATGTGGCCTGCGTGAGCTGGTTCCACCGTGACGAGTTCGCCGCGGCCTTCCCGGAAGTGCCGATGGTGGCCGACCGCCAGTACCTGATCGATCGAAACCGCATCACCTGTGCGGGGGGGACCAGCGTGGTCCACCTGGCAGCGGATCTGGTCGAGCGTCACCTCGGTCGGTCGGCGGCGACCAAGAGCCTTCGGATCCTGATCCATGGGCAACGGGCCTCGGCTCACGCCTTGCAGCCCGAGCCCGTTCTGACGAGGCCGGCTCGAGATCACCTCGTCCGGCAGGCGATGCTGCGCCTCGAGGACAGCGTGGGCACGTCGCTGTCGGTCGCCGCGATCGCGACGGAACTGGGCGTCAGCGCGAGGCAGCTCGAACGCCGTTTCCTGACCGACATCGGATCGACGCCGCGCGAGTTCAAGCTGCGGCTGCGCCTGGCCCGGGCGACGTGGTTGCTGGAGAACACCGACCTCACCATCACGGAGGTGGGCCTGGACTGCGGCTATGCCGACGCGTCCCACTTCTCCCGCAGCTTTCTGAAGCACGTCGGCAAGCGCCCCACGCAGACACGGCGCGAGGAGCGTCGGGGGCTCGCCAGTCGCGGCCCCCTGTCCGAGTAGGCGAAGGGGTCGATCGGCGGGACCCGGTGCGTCAGCCGGGCGCCACGTTGCCCGCCTTCACCACCTCGCGCCAGCGCGGGATCTCGCGTCGAATCAGTTCGCCGAACGTCGCCGGTGTGGCGGGGGTCGGCACGGCGCCCTCGGCTGCCAGGGCCCTGGCGACTTCCGGGGCGGCCAGCGCCCGGTTGACGATCTCGTTGAGCCGACCCACCACGTCATTCGACGTGCCCGCGGGCGCGACCAGGCCGTACCACTGGTCCGCCTCGAACCCGGGATAGCCGCTTTCCGCCACGGTCGGCACCTCGGGCAGCACGGCCAGGCGCTGTGTGCTCGACACGGCCAGCGCGCGCAAGCGGCCGCTGCGCACGTGGGGCAGCACCGCCGGCGAACCGGTGAAGGTGCAATCCACCTGCCCGCCGATCACGTCGGCGACCGATGGCGCCGTGCCGCGGTAGGGGATGTGGAGCAGGAACGTGCGGGTGCGCAGCTTCAGCGATTCGAAGGTGACGTGCGCGGCGCTGCCGTTGCCGCCCGAGGAATACGTCATGCGTCCTGGGTGGGCCCGAGCCTGGTCGATCAGGTCCTTCAGGCGGTGCACCGGCAGCGCCGCGTGCACCACCAGCACGTTGGGCACCCGCGCCACCCACGCCACCGGGGTGAAGCTCCGGACCGGGTCGTAGGCCAGTCCAGGGTAGATCGAGGGGTTCACCGCCAGGGTGCCGATGTGTCCCATCAGCAGCGTGTGGCCATCGGGCGCGGCGCGCGCGACCTCGGTCGCGCCGAGGCTGCCGCCCGCGCCGGGCTTGTTGTCCACCAGCACCGGCACGCCCAGGGCCTGCTGCAGCCGGGGCTGCAGCGCGCGGGCCAGGATGTCGGTGCTGCCACCCGGCGGGAACGGGACGACGAGGCGCAGCGGACGTGTCGTTTGTGCCCGTGCGGTCGGGGTCGCCAGCCAGGACAGCGAACCGGCCCGCAGCAGCCGACGTCGGTGTCGCGACGGCATCAATCGGGCTCGATCTTGTTCGCCGCGATCGGCTTGCCGACCGTTGGGGTCTGAGCCGTGGCGGCAGGGAAATGGAGGAGCGCAGTGCCCAGGCACAGGCAGGCAATCAGGCGTCGGCGTGTCATGGGGGCGGGGGCCGGGTGGCGGCGCGCCATCCGGGGAACGCGGTGGGTCGAACCCGCGAGCTTGGCGCACCGACCGGTCGAACGCAACGTCGCGCCACTGCCTGGACGCACGGGGCGCGCATCGCCGCCCGATGTGCGCTACCTTTGGCCACCATGGGCCAGGCTGGTGGCGGGCGCTACAATCAGCCGCCTATCAGCCGGGCAGTCGACCCGGTGACGATCCTTCGGAGACACGTTCATGACCCTGATCACCCGTCGCCGCCTGCTCGGCGCGTCCGCCGCTGCCACCACCGGCCTGTTCGGCATCCCGCTCGAGTCGCTCGCCCAGGCCGCCCGCGGCGGCGTGCTGGTGATCGGCACCACGCAGCGGCCGAGGCACCTGAACTCGGCGGTGCAAAGCGGCGTGGCGACGATGATGCCGGCGGCACAATTGTTCGCCTCGCCCCTGCGGATGGACTCGCAGTGGAAACCCCAGCCCTACCTGGCCGAGCGCTGGGAACTGTCCGCGGACAACCGCAGCGTCACGCTGTTCCTTCGGAAGGACGCCGTGTTCCACGACGGTCGGCCGGTCACCGCGGAAGACGTCAAGTTCAGCCTCGAGTCGATTCGCGACAATCACCCGTTCACTTCGATGTACGGGCCGCTGCATGCGGTGACCATCCCCGACAAGCACACCGCGGTCGTGCGGCTGGCCGAGCCTCACCCCGCGCTGCTGCTGGCGATGTCGACGTCCCTCACGCCGATCATCCCGGCGCACGTGTTCGCCGGCAGCGACCTGAAGGTGCACCCGCGCAACGCGTCGCCGGTCGGTTCCGGCCCCTTCAAGCTGGTGGAATTCAAGGCCGGCGAGCACATCGTGATGGAGCGCTTCGATCGCTTCTTTCTGAAGGACCTGCCGCGGCTGGATCGTCTGATCATCAAGGAGTACAAGGACCCCGGCAGCCTGCTGCTGGCGTTCGAATCGGGCGAGATCGATGCGCTTCCGTCGATCAGCGGGCCTGATCTCCCGCGGGCACGCAAGATCGCCGGTGTGCAGATCGTCGAGAATGCCGCTCCCGCCATCGGCCCGCTCACGTGGCTGGCGTTCAACGTGAAGAACCCCAAGCTGGCGGACAAGCGGGTCCGCCAGGCGATCTCGTTCGCGATCGACCGCGAGTTCATCGTCAAGGGGCTGACCGGCGGCACCGTCAAGCGCTCCACCGGCCCGATCTCCAGCGGCAGCCCGTTCTACAGCGCCGAGGTGGAGCGCTATGACCTGAACGTCGCGAAGGCCACCCAACTGCTGGACGCGGCCGGCGTGAAGCCGGGCGCGGATGGCAACCGGTTCACGCTGGAGGTGGATGCCCCGCCCGGCGTGCCGACGATCAAGGCGATCCAGGAATACCTGAAGCCGGCGTTGGCCAAGGTGGGCATTGCGGTGACGGTGCGCAATTCGCCCGACTTCCCGACCTGGGCACGTCGCGTGTCCAGTCATCAGTTCGAGGCCACCCTGGACGCGGTGTGGAACTGGGGCGACCCGGTCATTGGCGTGCATCGCACCTGGCTGAGCAGCAACATCCGTCCCGGTGTGATCTGGTCGAACACCCAGAACTATTCGAGTCCCAGGGTGGACGAGTTGCTCGGCGCCGCCGCCAAGGAGGTGAACCCGGCCAAGCGCAAGGCCCAGTACAAGGAGATGCAGAAGATCGTCGTCGACGAGTGTCCGGTGGCCTTCCTGATCGAGTCCACCTGGGCCGAAGGATGGTCCCGCAAGGTGGTGAACCCGCCCAAGGGGATCTGGGGCGCGATCGATGCGCAGTCCGACGTCGGCATTCGCAAGGCTTGAAGGGGCCGGGTCGAGAGACTGTGTGATGGACTGCGTCGTCTATCGCGCCCGGCGGATCCTCACGCTGGATCCTGGCCGGCCCGAGGCCACCCACGTCGCGGTGCGCGACGGTCGGGTGCTGGGCGTGGGCTCACTGGATGACCTGCGAGGCTGGGGGCCGCACGAACTCGACGAGCGGTTCGCCGACCAGGTGCTGATGCCGGGACTCGTCGAAGGGCACACGCACCTGCTGGCGGGCGCGATCTGGCGTTTCGTTTATTGCGGTTCCCACGACACGCATGACCCCGACGGCCGTCCGGTCACAGGGCTGCGCACCCGGAACGCGGTGGTCGAGGCGCTTCGCGAGCGTGCCCGATCGGCCGAACCCGGCACGCCGATCAACGGCTGGGGGTTCGACCCGCTGTTGCTGCAGGGCGAGGCGACCGTGAACCGATCGGTGCTCGATGCGGTCAGCACCGAGCGGCCGGTGACGGTGCTGCACGGCAGTGGCCACGTCCTGTACGCGAATTCGGTCGCGTTGCGAGAGACCGGGTTGTTGCAGGCAGGAATCGATCTGCCCGGCGTGCTCCTCGGCGCCGATGGTGTTCCCGTCGGCGAGCTTCGGGGCCCCGAGGCGATGAACCCCCTGTTCGTGAAGTTCGGCGTGGGGCGTGTCTTCGGGGCGCGCGATGTGTCGGGCATCGAGGCCTTCGGTCGCCTGGCGACGCGCGCGGGCGTCACCACCGCCACCGACCTGGGGACCATGTCGGGGCGCGGCGAGATCGCGACCCTGCGGCAGGTGACCGATCGCGCGGATTTCCCGGTTCGTCTGGTGTCCGCACTGATCGGTCGCGGCATGTCACCTGCCGACATGCTGGAGCGCGTGCTCGACCTGCGCGCCCAGGGGACCGATCGCCTGCGCCTGGGCAGCATCAAGCTGGTTGCCGACGGTTCGATCCAGGGGTTCAGCGCACGCCTGCGCTGGCCGGGCTACTTCAACGGCGCACCCAACGGACTGTGGTACCTGCCGCCGGACACGGTGCGCGATGTCTTCGAACGCGCCCTGCAGCACGGCGTGCAGGTGCACGTGCACACCAATGGCGACGAGGCGGTCGACATGGTGCTCGATGCGATGGAGGCGGCGCTGCGGCGGCATCCGTCGCCAGACCACCGGTTCACGCTGCAGCATTGCCAACTCGCCGATGCCGCGCAGTTCCGACGCATGCGCGCGCTCGGCGTGTGCGCCAACCTCTTCATCAATCACGTGTATTACTGGGGCGAGGCGCACCGGGCGAGCACCGTGGGACCGGACCGCGCCGAACGCATGAATGCCTGCCGCACGGCGCTCGACACCGGCGTGGTGTTCGCGGTGCACTCCGACGCGCCGATCACGCCGATGGCGCCCTTGTTCAGCGCCTGGTGCGCGGTGAACCGGCTGACCCACGCGGGCCGGGTGCTGGGGGCGCATCAGCGGATCGGCGTGGCCGATGCGCTACGGGCGGTCACGCTGGGGGCGGCCCGGACGCTGAAGCTCGACCACGAGATCGGCAGCATCGAGTGCGGCAAACGCGCCGATTTCTGCGTGCTCGACGACGATCCGCTCGACGTCGACCCGCAACGACTGAAGGACGTTCGGGTCTGGGGGACCGTGTCCGGTGGGCGCGTGTTTCCGGCGGACTCGGCGGCCCGAGCCGAGGGCGCCTCGTCATGATCACTTCCACCGACCGCGTTCGACCCGGATCGCGAGCATGCGCCGAACGCTGATCGCCGTGCTGCGTCGCCTGGCCCTGGCCGTCGGCGCGGTGCTGGCGGTGCTCGCCGTCAATTTCACGCTGATCCACGCGGCACCGGGTGACCCGGCGATGGTGATTGCCGGCGAGATGGGCGGCGCGGACGAGGCGACGATGGCCAGCATCCGCAAGACCTACGGTCTGGACCGCCCGTTGCACGAGCAGTTCTTCACCTACCTGGGCAAGAGCATTCGCGGCGACCTCGGCACCAGCTACACCTACAACCGGCCGGTCAGCGGGCTCATTCTCGATCGTCTCGGGCCCACGGTGCTGCTCGTGCTGACCGCGTTGCTCTCGGCGATCGTCATCGGCACGCTGCTCGGGGTGCTGGCCTCGAGGCGGCCCGACAGCTTCGGCAGCGGGGTGGTCACCGTCTTCTCGTTGGTGGGTTACGCGATGCCGGTGTTCTGGACCGGCATCCTGCTGGTGATCCTGTTCGGCAAGGTGTGGCCGGTGATGCCGATCGCCGGCATGCGAGATGTCCGGGCGCTGGGCAGCGACGCCTGGACGACGATGCTCGACGTCGCGCATCACCTGGTGTTGCCCGCGGCGACGCTGGCGATCGTCTACCTGGCGCAGTACAGCCGCCTGTCGCGCGCCAGCATGCTCGAGGTGCTGGGCAGCGACTACATCCGCACCGCGCGGGCCAAGGGGCTGTCGGACGCGGTGGTCACGTTCAAGCACGCCTTGCGCAACGCGCTGATGCCGATCGTCACGATCGCCGGGCTGCAGTTCGGCAACCTGATCAGCGGCGCGGTGCTCGTCGAGACCGTGTTCTCCTGGCCAGGGCTCGGCACACTGGCGCTGGACGCGATCCTGGGGCGCGACTACCCCACGCTGCTGGGTGTGCTCACGTTCTCGGCGATGCTGGTGATCGTGGCCAACCTGATCACCGACCTCAGCTACCGTTGGATCGACCCGAGGCTGCGTGGACGATGAGCACCGAAGCCCTGTCTCCCTGGCGCGAAGCCTGGCGCGTGTTCAGCGGCAACAAGGCCGCGTTGCTCGGCCTGATGCTGCTCGTGGTGGTGGTGGTGACGATGGTGATCGGCCCCTCACTGTACGGCGTGGCCGCGTTCGACATCGCGGGGGCGCCGTTCACGCCGCCGTTCACCGATCCGAATCTCTGGCTGGGCACCGACTACCTCGGGCGCGACGTGCTGGCCGGGGTGCTGATCGGGGGAAGAGCCACGGTGCAGGTGGGCCTGTCGGCGGCGGCGGTGGCGGTCACGATCGGTGTGACGGTGGGTGCCTTCGCCGGGTATTTCGGCGGCTGGGTCGACCTCGCCTTGTCGCGGATCACCGAGCTCTTCCAGGTGCTGCCCGCGCTGCTGTTCGCGATGGTGCTGGTGACGCTGTTCCAGCCCTCGATCATGGTGGTGATCTTCGCGATCGGGGTGGTCGCCTGGACCGGCACCGCCCGACTGGCGCGTGCCGAGTTCCTGCGCCTGTCGCACCTCGAGTACGCGAACGCCGCGCGCGCGATGGGCGCGGGGCACCTGCGCCTGATGCTGCGCGAGATCCTGCCCAATGCGCTGCCGCCGCTGATCGTGTCGGCCACCCTGATCGTGGGGGCCGCGATCCTCTTCGAGGCCGGGCTGAGCTTTCTCGGCTTGTCGGACCCGAACGTGATGAGCTGGGGCCTGATGATCGGCAGCAACCGTCGCAACATCCTCGAGTGCTGGTGGGCGGTGACGTTTCCGGGCGCGGCGATCTTCATCACCGTGCTCGCGGTCAGCCTGATCGGCGACGGCCTGAACGACGCCTTCAATCCCAAACTGCATCTGCGATGAGCCTGCTCGCCGTCGAAGACCTCAGCGTCGAGTTTCGCACCCGCCGTGGCACCGCGCGCGTGCTCGATCGCGTGGGCTTCACGATCGAGCGCGGCCAGACGCTGGGCGTGGTGGGCGAGTCGGGCTGCGGCAAGAGTGTCACCGCGTTGGCGGTCATGCGGCTGATCGCCTCGCCGCCGGGCCGGATCACCGGCGGGCGGGTGCTGTTCGAGGGGCGTGATCTGCTCGCGCTGCCGGAAGACGAGATGCGCCGGGTGCGCGGCAACCGCGTCTCGATGATCTTCCAGGAGCCGATGACGAGCCTGAACCCCGCGTACACGGTGGGTGACCAGATCGCCGAGAGCGTTCGGCTGCACCAGGGCCTGGGCCGTGCCGAGGCGATCGAGCGGGCCGCGCAGATGCTCGACGCGGTCGGCATCCCCGACCCCTCCCGACGCGTGCACGAGTACCCGCACCAGTTCAGCGGCGGCATGCGCCAGCGCGTGATGATCGCGATGGCGTTGGCCTGCCAGCCCGACCTGCTGGTGGCCGACGAACCCACGACGGCGCTGGATGTCACCGTCCAGGCCCAGATCTTCGACCTGATCGCCGACCTTCGCGAGAAGACGGGCACCGCGGTGATGCTGATCACCCACGACATGGGCGCGGTCGCCGAGATGACCGACCGCGTCGTGGTGATGTACGCGGGGCACGTGGTGGAGAGCGGTGACGTCGCCGAGGTGCTGCGCGAGCCCCTGCACCCCTATACCCGGGGGCTGATCGCCTGCGCGCCCGGGGCGCGGACCACCGCACCGGGGCAGTATCTCGACGAGATTCCCGGCACCGTGCCCTCGCTGGTGGAGCGCGGTGCCGGTTGCCTGTTCGCGCAGCGCTGCGCGCAGGCGCAACCGCGCTGTCATGCCGAACTCCCGGCACAGGTCCAACCGTCGCCCGGCCGCACCGTGATGTGCTGGTTGCACGCCTCATGACCCAGGACGTCCTGCTCTCGGTTCGCGACCTGAAGGTCCACTTCCCGGTCGGGGGTGGGCTGCTGGGCGCCCGCGCCTGGGTGAAGGCCGTCGACGGCGTGAGCTTCGACATCCGGCGGGGCAGCACGTTCGGCCTGGTGGGCGAGAGCGGATCGGGCAAGAGCACCACGGCGCTGGCGGTGATGCGGCTGGTGCCGATCACCGCCGGCCAGGTGCGGCTCGGCGAGGCCGACATCGGCGGCCTGAGCGGGGAGGCGCTGCGTCGCGAGCGCCGGCGCTTCCAGATGGTGTTCCAGGATCCCTATGCGTCGCTGAACCCGCGCAAGCGGGCCGGTGAGGCGATCCTCGACGCCTTGAACCTGATGGACGTGGGCAGCCCGGGCGAGCGGCCGGCGCAGGCCGAGCGCCTGTTCACGCAGACCGGGCTGAAGACCGAGCAGATGCAGCTCTTTCCGCACCAGTTCAGCGGCGGCCAGCGCCAGCGCATCGTGCTTGCCCGGGCCCTGGCGGCGCGACCCGAGCTGGTGGTGTGCGATGAACCCGTCTCCGCGTTGGATGTCGCGATCCAGGCCCAGATGCTCAACCTGATGCTGCGGCTGCAGCGCGAGCACGGCCTGACCTACCTCTTCATCAGCCACGACCTGGGCGTGGTGCGCCACATGTGCGACGAGGTGGCGGTGATGTACCTCGGGCGCATCGTCGAACGCGCCTCGCGTGAATCCCTGTTCGAACGCCCGCTGCACCCGTACACGCGGGCGCTGTGGTCGGCCGCGCCCAGCTTCGATCCGGCCGCCCGCTCGCGCGCGCACCGCATCCGGCTGCAGGGCGACCCGCCGTCGCCACGGGACATCCCGCCGGGCTGCCGCTTCGCCGGGCGGTGCCCTTATGCCGAGGCGGCGTGCCGCGCCGCCGAACCCGAGCTGCGCCCGGCCGGAGACGGTCATTGGGTGGCGTGTCACCGGGTGGACGCCGCTGGCAAGGCCGGCTACGACGGCACCACCCACCACGCTTGAGGAGACCGCATGAACCGTCGAAGCTTGTTGCGCGCCAGCGCGGCCGTCGCCACCGCCACGCTGCCCTGGGCGGGTGCCCGGGCCGCGGGTGACATCGCCGGCGGCAAGCCGATCAGCCTGGTGGTGAGCTATCCCGCCGGCGGGGGCGCGGACCTGATGGCCCGGCTGATCGCGCCGCGCATGGCCGAGGCGCTGGGGCAATCGGTGGTGGTCGAGAACAAGCCGGGTGGCAGCGGCACGATCGCCGCGGGCCACGTCGCGCGCGCGCCGGCCGATGGCGCCACGCTGCTGCTGGATGCCTCGTCGTTCGCGGTGAACCCGGCGCTGTTTCCGAAGCTGCCCTACGACCCCGCCAAGGACTTCGCGCCGCTCGCGGTGCTGGCGACCTATCCCAACGTGCTGGTGTGCTCGCCCGGTTTCGAGGCCCGTTCGGTGGCCGACGTGCTGCGGATCGTCCGTGCCAGGCCGAAGGCGATCGCGTACGCGTCCTCGGGCAATGGGTCGGCGCAGCACCTGTCGGGTGCGCTCTTCGAGCAGATCGCCAAGGTCGAGCTCGTCCACGTGCCGTATCGGGGCGGCGGGCCGGCGCTGAACGACGTGATGGGCGGACAGGTCCCGTTGTTCTTCGCGAACGTGGCCTCGTCGCTCGGACACATCCAGTCGGGTCGCTTGCGCGCGCTCGCGGTCACCTCGAAGCTGCGTTGCCGCGCGTTGCCCACCGTGCCCACGATGGCGGAGTCGGGGCTCGCCGGTGTCGAGGTCTACGAGTGGAACCCGGTGCTCGCGCCGGCCGGGGTGCCGGCGCCGGTGCAGGCGGCGCTCGCCGCGGCCATTCGGCGCGCGATGGACGACCCCGAGGTGCTGGGTCGGGTGCGGGCGCTGGGTGGCGAGGTGTTCGGCGGGGACCCCGCGACGGCCGCGCGTTTCCTGAAGGATCAGCAGGCCCAGTGGGGCGCCATCGTCAAGGCGCGCGGCATCGGCCGTGACTGACACCGCGCGGGAGGCCTCGGGCTGGGACTGCCACGTCCACGTGTTCTCGGCCGACGCGCCGTTGCCCGAGAGTCACTACCGTCCGCAACCGAAACCGCTGTCGGAGATCGCCGCGCTCGGTCGGGCCCATGCGGTCGGCCATCTGGTGCTGGTCCAGCCCAGTGTCTACGGCACCGACAACCGCGTGCTGCTCGAGGCCCTCGCGGCGGATCCGGGCAGGCACCGCGGCGTGGTGGTGGTGCCAGGGACGATCGACGAGGCCACGCTCGAGTCGATGCACGCACTGGGCGTGCGCGGTGTGCGCATCAACCGCGTCTCGCCGGTGGGGCTGGCCGGCACCGAGGCGTTGTCGCGCCTGGCCCCCACGCTGCGCCGGCTGGGTTGGCACGTCCAGTGGTACGTCGCGCCACCGATGCTGGGAGAGGTCGTGGCGCTGCAACGCGCGCTCGGGCTCACCGTCGTGCTCGATCACCTCGCCGGCCTCCACGCGGGCAGCGAGGGCCTGGTCGCGGCCTGGCAGGCCCTGCGGGAACTCGCGCAGGCCGGCGCCTGGGTCAAGCTCTCGGGATGGTATCGGTTGCAGGCGTCGGCGCCCTACGATGCGCTGGACCTGGTCATCGCGCGGATTGGCGATCTCTTCGGGACCCGTCTGGTGTGGGGATCGGACTGGCCGCACACCAGTTTCGATCCGAGCGAGTTGCCGGGTTACGGGGCACTGCGCGATCCGATCCGGCGGGTGCTGGGCGAGGCGGCCGTGCAGCGCGTGTTGGTCGAGGCGCCGGCGCGCTTGTACCGTTGAAAGGGTTCGACGCGTCGTCCGTCGAACCGATCGTCGAACCATCGGTCGGCCGCGACAGCGAGCGGTGTTCGCCTGACTACCGGCGTGCCCTGTGCGTGGACTTCAATGGATGTGACACCCGCCGTTCACATCGAGCGTCGCGCCGGTGATGAACGAGGACAGGTCCGAAGCCAGGAACAGGCAGGCGCCGGCGGCTTCGCGCGCCTGGCCGGTGCGCCCGAGCGGAATCGTGCGAACGATGTCATCGCGCTTGTCGCTCGACAATCCGTCGAGCATCGCGGTCTCGATCATGGCGGGACAGACGACGTTGGCGCGGATGCCCCGCGCGCCGAATTCGCGTGCGATCGACCGGGTCAGGCTGATCACTCCGCCCTTGGCCGCGGCGTAGTGGGCGCCGCCGACGAGGCCGCCACCGCGCTGACCGGCGAGCGAAGCGACATGGATGAGGACACCGGACTTTTGCTCGCTGAACACCCGCAGCACGCTGCGGCTCAGATGAAAGGCCCCCTTCATGTTGACGTCGACGACCAGGTCGTAGGCATCGTCGTCGATCGCGAGCAGGCCCTGTGATTGCACGACACCGGCACTGTTGACCAGGCAGTCGATCCGCCCGAACCGGGCCATCACCGCGTCCACCATCCGATCGCAGGCGTCGGCGCTGACGATGTCGCAGTCGACCCCGATGAGGTCGACGGGACGCGCCAGGCGTGCGCACAACGAGGATTGGAGGGCATGCGCCTGGCCGTCGTTCATCGTGAGGTCCACCGCGGCGAGTCGTGCGCCGTGCTCGGCGAACAGCTCGACGGTGGCGCGTCCCATCCCGCGCGGCGAGCCGGCGCCCACCACGACACAGACCTTGTCCTTCAGAAGCATCGTGGGCTCCAGGCAGCGGTGAAGTTCGGGCTCAGAACACGCCGGGCTGATGGACCTCGATGCAATGGCCATCGGGGTCGTACAGGAACACCTGATACCAGCCGGGGATCGCCCAGCAGCCGTAGTCGGCGTACTTGATGCCGAGCTCGTCGCACTTGCGCATGAAACCCTTGATGTCGTCGGTGCGGAAGCAGAAGTGCCCGTGACCCATCGGGTTCACGAACTGCTTCATCTTGAAGCCGGTCTCCAGGTCGCGCTCGGCCCAATGAAACTCGATCGCGCCATCGGTGAGGAAGTCGACCTTGCCCGTGTACGCACGATCCTCACGCTGGCGGCTGATCACGGTGTGTTCGTCATCCTGGATCGTGCCGAGGTCGAAGAGGGTCTTGTAGAACCGGGTCAGGCGGGGAAGGTTATCGGAGCACAGGTTCATGTGATGGAACTTGAATCGCATGGGGTCTCCCGGAGTGACGATGGGTGGGGGGGGGTGTTGGAGGCAGACGATAGAGAGTTTACTAATGAAATCTCAAATTCATCAATAAAACTACGATTCGAGCCCATCGCCTGCCCACAGGGGCCGAGCGGTGACGGCGCGCGGTCGATGCGGGCGGATGCGGGTACATTCGGCGTTTTGGCGCCGAGGTCGGTCACGGGCGGACGAGTGGAAATGAAGGCAGGCAAGACGAATGCAAAGCCGGCGGCGGCGATCGGCGGGCGCGAGTATTCGGCCCCCGCCCTGGAAAAGGGCCTGGACATCCTCGAGGTCCTGAGCGACAGCGAGCACCCGTTGTCACAGCGCGAACTGGCCCACCGTCTGGGGCGCAGCGTCAGCGAGATCTACCGGATGCTCGCCTGCCTCGTGGATCGCCGGTACGTGACCGTGAGCGAGGAGTCGAACTACAGCCTCACGACCCGGCTCTTCGAGCTGGCCCATCGGAATCCGCCGACCCGGCGCCTGCTGGTGGAGGCCTCGCCGGTCATGGAGCGATTGGCGGGCGAACTCGAGCAATCGTGTCACCTGACGGTGTACTCCTCGGGTCGCCAGATCGTGCTGGCCAAGGTCGATTCACCCACCGGAATGGGCTTCTCGGTCCGGGTGGGCGCCGAGCTCGACGTTCTGGTGTCCGCCTCGGGTCGCGTGCTGTTGGCGTTCCAGGACGAGCCGACGAGAAGGCTACGTCTGGAGGAGTGCCTGCAGCGGCGTCCGGCGCACGCGGACAAGCGGATCCATCGCATGCTGGAGAAGGTTCGCGCCGCCGGCTTCGAGTCGATCGCGAGCGTGCAGGTGCGCGGCCTGTGGGCGGTGAGCTTCCCGATCCTGGACACTCACGGGATGGCCCTGGCCGCGCTGACGGTGCCCTATGCCGAGCGCATCGACCAATCGAGTCGCCGATCGGTCGCGCAGCTCACCGACGCCTTGCGCGGTGCGGCGACTCGGCTTTCGAATCGCATGGGCGGTGGTGCTCCGGTCGAGGAGGCGGCGACGCCTCCTGCGACGGTGGCCGAGCACCGTGCCCGTTGAACGACCCGGACAGCTGACAGGAGAGACGACGCCATGACATCCCGACGAACCCATCGACGCAGCCTGATCACCTGGGCAGGCGCCGCGGCGCTGTCCAGCCTCGCCCCCAGCGCTCGCGCGCAGGCCGGGCCGCCCAGAGGATCGATCACGCTGGTGGTGCCCTTCGCCGCGGGGGGAGCGACCGACATCGTCAGCCGCCTCGTCGCGCAGAAGCTCGCCGAGCGGCTGGGGCGCCCGGTGGTCGTGGAGAACGTGGGTGGGGGCGGGGGCTCCATCGGTGCGGCCCGTGTCGCGAAGGCGCCCGCCGACGGCAGCGTGCTGCTGATGGGCACGATCGCCACGCACGTGATCAACCCGCTGTCCACCTCTCCGGCCCCCTACGATCCGCAGCGCGACTTCACGCCGATCTCGCTGGTGGCGAAGGTGCCCAACGTGTTGCTGGTGGGCGCGTCGGTGAAGGCGCAGTCGGTCAAGGAGTTGATCGAACTGCTGAAGGCCCAGCCGGGCAGGTTCAGCTACGGTTCGTCCGGTGTCGGCACGCCGCCGCACCTGTCGGGCGAACTCTTCAAGGCGATGACCGGCGTGGAGATCGGGCACGTTCCCTACAAGGGCGGCGGACCGGCGATGAGCGACCTGCTGGGCGGCCACATCCCGCTGCTCTTCGACGTGCTTTCCGGGGCGGCCTCGCACATCCGCAGCGGGGCGGTGCGCGCGCTGGCGATGACGCTGGACAGACGCTCGCCGTCGTTCCCGGATCTGCCGACGATGGCCGAGGCCGGGTTGCCCGGCTACGAGACCTACACCTGGAACGCGGTGTTCGGCCCGGCGGCGCTGCCGCGACCAATCGTCGACTCGCTCAGCCGCGAACTGCAGGCGGTGGTGGCGCTGCCCGATGTCCAGGCACGATTGAAAGACCTGAGCGCGACCCCGGTGGGGTCTTCGCCGGAAGTGCTCGCCGCGCTCGTCAAGGCCGACCTCGAGAAGATGGGGGCGCTGATCAAGTCGATCGGCGGGTTGAAGCGGGACTAGCGGCCGGTCGCGGAATTTTCGCGACGGTCTCGTCGTTTCCCCGATTCCACCAACAACGATATCGGAGGAAACGCATGAGTCTTTCACGTCGGCAATTCCTGCTGGCTGGCGCTGGCGTCACCGCGGCCGCCACCCTGGGCGCTTGTGCCACCTCTTCGGGCATGCAGGTGCGCGCGCCCGCCGCGGGCGTCACCCGCGTGTCGCTGGGCCGCGTCACGGCCACCACATTGAACGACGGCTTCGTCGCCCGTCCGCTGGATGCCAACTTCGTGCGCAACGCCCCGTTGGCGGCGGTCCAGGCGGCGCTTGCCGAGGCCGGTCTGCCCACCGACAAGGTCGAGGTGCCGTTCAACCCGCTGTTGGTCGACGTGGGCGGCCAGCGCGTGCTGTTCGACGTCGGCAACGGCGAGTTCGGGGCGCCGACGACCGGCCGGTTGCTGGCCAATCTGTCGGCGGCGGGCGTGGATCCGGGCTCCATCACCGCGGTGGTCTTCTCGCACTTTCACGGCGACCACATCAACGGACTGCGCAACCGTGCCGGGTCGGTGGTCTTCCCGAAGGCGCGGGTGTTCGCGCCCGCACCGGAATGGAACTGGTGGATGGACGACCAGCGCATGGCGTCCGCGCCCGAGGCGATGCGCGGCGCATTCCAGGCCACCCGCCGCGTGTTCGGTCCGATCGCGGCCAACGTGCAGCGCTTCGAGCCCGGCGTGGAGATCCTGCCCGGCGTGAAGTCGGTGCCCGCGTTCGGGCATACCCCGGGGCACACGGCGTTCGTGATCGAAGGCGGCTCGCGTCGGCTGATGTACTGGGCCGACACCACCAACGTGGCGGCGCTGTTCGTGCGCAACCCCGACTGGGCGGTGATGTTCGACATGGATCCCGAGGCCGCCCGTCGCGTGCGGCGGCGGCTGGCCGATCTGGTGATCAGCGAGAAGATGCTGCTGGCGGGTTATCACCTCACCGGGCCGGCGATCGGTGAACTGACCACCCGCGGCTCGGGCTACGACTTCATCCCGGTCAAGGCCTGATCGCCCGCGAGCGGGTCCGATACCTCGTGGTGCCGGGCCCGCGGGTCGGGCTGGTGCGCCCCGCTCAACGCCTCAGGTTCTCGATCAGCGTGGCCATGCCCATGCCCGATCCCAGGCACATGCTGATCACCGCGTAGCGTCCCCCGGTGTCCGCCAGGTGGTGCATCGCGGTGATCGTCATCCGGATGCCGGTGGCGCCCGGTGGATGCCCGATGCTGATGCCGCCCCCGTACAGATTGGTGCGGGTTCGGGGAATGCCCAGTTGCGCCTCGGCGTGCAGGTTCACCACCGCGAAGGCCTCGTTGATCTCCCAGTAGTCGATGTCCGACACGGCGAGCCCGTTGCGGGCGAGCAGTTTGGCGATCGCGGGCACCGGTCCGGCGCCCATGATCTCGGGGGGCACGCCGACCACCGCCCAGTCGACGAATCGGGCCTGCGCGGACAATCCCAGACGGGTGGCGGCGGATGCGCCCACCACCACGAGCGCCGCCGCGCCATCGGTGACCCCGCTGGAGTTCCCCGCGGTGACCTTGCCTTGCCCGTCCTTGCGGAAGGCGGGTTTCAGGCTGGCCAGCTTCTCGCGCGTGATCTGCGGCCGGGGGAACTCGTCCTGCGTGAACGGACGTGATCCCCGGGCGCCTTCGGGCACGTCGATCGGTGCGATCTGGCGAGCGAGAAAGCCCGAGGCCATCGCCTGACCGGCCCGCTGCTGGCTCATCAGCCCCCAGTCGTCCATGGCCTCGCGCGTGTAGCCGAAACGCGCCGTCAGGTTCTCGGCGGTGTCGCCCATCAGTTCCCGCGTGAATGGGCAGCGATAGATGTGGTCGAGCCCATCGACGAATTCGAACGGACCGCGCTGCGCACCCCATCGAACCTTGTGGGCGAGATAGGGCACCCGGGAGTAGTTTTCCGCACCGGCGGCCACGGCGACCTCGCTGTGCCCGGACAGGATCTGCTGGGCCGCGCTGACGATCGCCTGAGAGCCCGTGCCGCAGGCGCGCACCACGCCCAGCGCCGAACTGTCCTCGGGCAGGCCCGCATCCAGCGCGACCTTGCGACTGATGAACAGGCCGTCGTGGTCGACCGGCGCGGTGCAGCCGAACACCAGGTGGTCGACCTGATCCGCCGGCAGCTTCGCGCGCGAGAGGCTGGCGCGGACGGCGTGCACACCCATCGTCGACAAGGGCACGTCACGCAGGCTCTTGCCGAAGTCGCCGAACGGGGTTCGGGCGCCGGCACACAGCAGGATGTCTTGCGGTTTCATCGGTTCGCATCTCCGGACGAGGGCCTGTGTTCCATCCGGTGCGGACGATAGCGGATCGGCGCTTGTTTACCAAACAAGGGATTGTTAAAGTGGACGATGTGGACATGCCGACCGAACCCCGATGACCGCCGCGCCCGAGATCGTCACGCCGCCGCGCCGCGCGGCGCGGGCGCCAGCGGCACGCCCCGGGCCGAAGATCGCGCACGCCGACAGCCGTCTGCCGAAGGTGCTCGACGCCGCGGCGCGGCTGTTCTGTGAGCAGGGTTACCTCGGCACGACGGTGCGCGACATCGCCCGCGAGGCCGGCATGCTGCCGGGATCGCTGTATTGTCATTTCGCCACGAAGGACGACCTGCTCGTCGCTGTCTACACACGGGGCGTCGATCAGGTCTGCGAAGCGGTGCATGAGGCCGTCCATCGGATCGATGATCCCTGGCGCCGGATCGAGGCGGCGTGCGTGGCCCACCTCGAGGCCATCCTGCGCGATGACGACTACGCGCGGGTGGTCGTCCGGGTGCGGCCTGCCGATGTGCCCGCGGTCGCCGCGCGCCTGACGCGCGAGCGCGATCGCTACGAGGCCCGGTGGCTGGCGCTCGTCGATCACCTGGTCCTGCCGCCGCGCAGCGACCGGCAGGCGATCCGGCTGATGCTGTTGGGCGCCTTGAACTGGGCCCAGACCTGGTACCGACCCGAGGGAAAGGCCACGCCGCGCGCGCTGGCCCGACGCTTCGTTCGCCTGCTCGAACCGCGCGACCGCCCCACGGTGCGCGGTCGCGCCACCCGCTGAAAGCATCCCGGATGACGTCCGCCGCCCCGCTGGACTGGCAGCCCGAGGATCCGGCCACGCTCGCCGATCCCTACCCCGTCTTCGCGCGCCTGCGTGAGGAGGACCCCTGCCACTGGAGTCCGCGGCTTCGCAGCTGGGTGATCACCCGTTACGACGATGTGAAGGCGATGTGCCTGGACAGGGAAGGCGTGTCTTCGGATCGGCTGAGCCCGTTCTTCAGTGCCTTGCCCGGATCGGAGGCGACCCGGATCACCGACATCATCCGCTACCTGTCCCTGTGGATGGTCTTCAAGGATCCGCCGGAACACACCCGCCTGCGTCGTCTCACCGGCAAGGTGTTCAGCACGCGCTCGATGCAGTCGATGCGCCCGCAGGCCGAACGCCTGTCCGAGCGCCTGCTGCGTGACCTGGCGGATCGGGACCGTTTCGACCTCGTCGCCGACTTCGCCGGTCCGCTGCCCTGCCTGGTGATCATGGCGATGCTGGGGGTCCCGCAGTCCGATCTCCCGCAGGTCAAGCGCCTGTCGGACGACATCGCGCTGTTCATCGGCAGCTCGCGCACCAGTGCGCAGAAGTACGACACCGCCGAGGCCGCCACCCGGGAGATGGCGAGGTACTTCCGAGGGCTGATGGCGGCGCGTCGGGAGCACCCACGCGAGGACGCGCTCAGCGAGCTCGTGCACCTGCGGGAGGGTGGCGATGCGTTCAGCGACGACGAACTGGTGGCCACCTGCATGCTGATGCTGTTCGCCGGCCACGAGACCACCACGAACCACATCGCCAACGGGCTGCGCGCGCTGATGCAGTTCCCGGCGCAGTGGCGTCGGTGGCGCGACGACCCGTCCCTGACCAGTTCCGCGATCGAGGAACTGTTGCGATTCGACGGTCCGTCCGCGACCCAGGTGCGCATCGTCACCCAGGCGCGGGGCCTGCACGGCCGTGCGCTCGAGCCGGGGCAGCGGGTGTTCATGATCCTGAATGCCGCGAACCGGGATCCGCGGGCCTACCCGGACCCGGATCGCCTCGACCTGGCCCGCGATGGCGTGCCGCACCTGGCGTTCGGTTTCGGTGCCCACCTGTGCCTGGGCTTTCCGCTGGCGCGGATGGAGGGCGCGGTGGCGCTCAGCGCGCTGATGCGCGAGTTCACCCACATCGAACCCGCGGGCGAACCGACCTGGATCAATTCGATCGTGTTCCGCGGGATGTCGGCGATGCCGGTGGCGGTGCGGCGCGCGTGAGCGCCGCGTGGTGATCCACGCTCAGATCACGCCCTTCTCGCGCAGCGCCGCGCGCGCCGATGCGTCGTAGCCATAGGCCTGCAGCACATCGTCGGTGTGTTCGCCCAGCAGTGGGGCGGGGCGACGGTACTGGATCGGCGTACCCGAGAGCCGGATCGGGTTGGCCAGCATCGGCAGATCGCTGCGTTTCGGGTGGGGCCGGCGCACCACCATGCCGCGAGCCCGCACCTGCGGGTCCTGGAACACCTCGGCCAGTTCGTTGACTGGACCGCAGGGCACACCGGCCTCGGCCAGCCGCTCCACCCAGTGCTGGCGGGGGCGGCTCGCGAACACCGGCTCGATCAGCGCGTTCAGTTCGGCCCGATGGCGCACCCGCTCCGGGTTCACCGAGAAGCGCGGATCCTGCGCGAGCTCGGGCAGGCCCATCGCCTGCACCAGGCGGGTGAACTGCGCGTTGTTGCCCACCACCAGCATGATCGCCCCGTCGGCGCAACGGTACATCTGCGACGGCGCCGCGGTGGGCGAGGCGGTGCCCCACCGGGCCAGTGGTTCGCCGGAGACGAGGTGGCCCATCGCCGCGTGCGACAACGCGGCCACCTGGGCGTCGAGCAGCGCGAGGTCGATCGTCTGCCCCTCTCCGGAGACCGCGTCGCGGTGTTCCAATGCGGCCAGGATCGCGACGGACGCGTACATGCCGGCCATCAGGTCGGACACGATCAGGCCCACCTTCTGCGGCCCGCCGCCGGGTTGCGAGTCGGGGTGTCCGGTGATCGCCATCAGGCCGCCCATGCCCTGGAAGATCGAGTCGTAACCGGCGCGCTGGGCATAGGGGCCGGTCTGCCCGAAACCGGTGATCGAGCAGTAGACCAGGCGCGGGTTCAGCGCGCGCAGCGTGGGCGCGTCCAGGCCATGGCGCGCGAGGTCGCCCACCTTGTAGTTCTCGATCAGCACGTCGCAGTCGGCGGCGATCGTGCGGATGACCGCCTGGCCTTCGGGCTTGGAGAGGTCGACGGTGATCGAGCGCTTGTTGCGGTTCGCGCTGAGGAAGAAGCCCGACTCCTTCGTGGGCTGGCCGTCGTCGCCACGCAGGAAGGGCGGCCCCAGCCGGCGGGAGTCGTCGCCTTCGCCCGGGCGTTCCACCTTGATCACCTCGGCACCGAGGTCGGCCAGCATCTGTCCGGCCCAGGGACCGGCGAACACGCGGCTCAGGTCCAGCACGCGGATGTGGGACAGCGCACCCTTCGGCGCGGTGTCGGACTCGGGGTCGGTGGTGACTTCGGCAGCGGGAGTCGTGTTCATGGCAGGGACCTGTGGAGCGTGGGTGGGGACGCAGGCATTCGGATCGGGTGCCGACTCAACGGGTCGTCCAGGCGCCGTCGATCGGCCAGGCGGCGCCCCGGATCTCGCGCGCGGCCTCGGAGCAGAGATAGGCGATCAGCGAGGCCACCGCCTCGGGGGTGACCACCTGCCCCGAGGGCATGTTGGCGGCGGCGATGCGCCGCTGCGCGGCCTCGCGGGTGATGCCCTCGCGCTCGGCCATCAGCTTCGCGTTGCGGTAGAAGATGCGCGTGGACACATCACCGGGGCACACCGCGTTGCAGGTGATCGCGGTGTCGGCGGTCTCCAGCGCCACCGCCTTGGTCAGGCCCACCAGCGCGTGCTTGGAGGCGACGTAGCTGCTGCGATCGGTGCCGCCCACCAGGCCGTACACCGACGCGACATTGACGATGCGACCCCAGCCGCGTTCGCGCATGGCCGGCAGCGCGGTGCGGATCGTGTGGAACGCGGCGTCGACGTTCAGTGCGAACACCTGTCGCCAGCGATCGGTGGGATGACTCTCGATCGGTCCGCGGTGCTGGGTGCCGGCGTTGTTGACGAGGATGTCCAGGTGTCCGAAGCGGCCGAGCACCTCGGGCACCAGCGCGCCGGCCTGCCCGGCGTCGAAGAGATCGGCCGCCGCGTGGGCGACCTCGACACCGAAGGCCTCGGCGATCTCCTGGCGCAACCCGGCGATGCGTTCCGGTTCGCCCAGGCCGTTGAGCATCACGTGGCAACCCTGGCGGGCGAGCTCGCGCGCGGTGGCCAGGCCGATGCCGTCGGTGGAACCGGTGACCAGCGCGACACGACCGGCGAGCGGGCGGTCGGGGGAGGGAGCGGCGGGGTTCATCAATCGAGCTGCAGGTTCATCGGCTTGACCACGCGCGCCCACACCCGAGTGTGCTCATCGATCAATTCGCCGAACTGGGCGGGGGACAGGCGCGGCGCGCTCGCGCCCTGGGTGTCGAGCTGTGCCTGTGCCTCGGGTGAGCGCAAAATCTCGTTGACGTGTCGATTCAGCGACTCGACCACGGTGGCGGGCGTGCCGGCCGGCGCCATCAGGCCGTACCAGGAATACGCGACCACCTGGGGCAGTCCGGACTCCTTGAAGGTGGGCACCTCGGGCAACTGCGCCGAGCGGGTCTCGGAAGTGATCGCCAGTCCCTTGAGCTTGCCCGAGCGGATCCGGGGGATCGCGGTGGCCACCGCGTCGAAGGCGAGCTGGACGTGGCCGGCGAGCAGGTCGGCGTTGGCCGGGCCCGATCCCTTGTAGGGCACGTCGGGGATGTTCACGTTGGCGGCGGTGCGGAACATCTCGTCGACCAGATGCGTCGACGATCCCACGCCGAGCATCGCGAGGTTCAGCTTGCCCGGATGGGCGCGGGCGTGGGCGACCAGTCCCGCCGCGTCGGACGCGGGCACCGAGGGGTGCGCCACCAGCACGAAGGGTGTCAGCCCCGTCAGCGCGACCGGCACGAAGTCCGTGGTCTTGAAGGGCATCTTTCGGAACATCAGCGGGTTGGTGCTCAACGTGCTGGTCGTGGCCATCAGCAGCGTGTGGCCGTCCGGTGCCGCCTTGGCCACCGCGTCGGCACCGAGCATCGTGGCCGCGCCCGGCTTGTTCTCGACCACCACCGGCTGGCCGAGCCGTTCGGCCAATCGCGACGCGATCAGGCGCGCGAGGATGTCGGTGAACCCTCCCGGCGCGTAGGGCACCACGATCCGCAGCGGCTTGTCGGGCCACGCCGCCCGGGCCTGGCCGGGCAGCAGGGTGGTGGCGGCCAGCATCTGCAGCCAGCGACGGCGGGTGCTCATCGATGAGTCTCCTCGAGGGATCGGGGCGCGTCCCGCGACAGCGGGCGCGAGGTTTGACAGGGTTGTTCCACAATCGCAGAATGTACGAAGAAAATGGAACAAAGCCAAGACCACGAAGGAGCCTGGACGACATGAGCACCGATTACTCCCGCTACCGCTACCTGGACATCCAGCGCAGCAATGGCATCGCCACCCTGACCCTGAATCAGCCCGACAACCGCAACGCGGTGCACGCCGAGATGCACGGCGAGCTCGAGCATGTCTGGCGCGACCTGGGTGACGACCCCGAGGTCAACGTGATCGTCTTCACCGGCGCCGGCAAGACCTTCTCGGCCGGGGGCGACATCAAGCGGATGGCCGCGCGCTTCGGCACCGACGAGGGCTGGGACTACTCGCTGAGCATCCCGGCGGCCACGCACCGGATGTTCGAGGGCATCCTCGATGTCAAGCAGCCGATCATCGCGGCCGTCAATGGCGACGCGGTCGGCCTGGGCGCCACGCTGGCGCTGTTCGCCGACGTCTCGATCATCGCCGACACCGCGAAGTTCGGCGACTCGCACGTCAAGGTGGGCCTGGTCGCCGGAGACGGTGGCGCGGTCGTCTGGCCCCTGCTGGTGGGCCCCGCGCGCGCCAAGGAGTTCCTGATGCGCGGCAACCTGATCAGCGGCACCGAGGCGCATGCGCTCGGCCTGGTCAACCATGTGGTGCCCACCGCCGAGGTGATGTCCGCGGCGATGAAGATCGCCGAGGAGCTCAACGCGCTGCCTCCGCTCGCGGTGCGCTGGACGAAGCTCTCGGTGAACAAGTGGATCAAGCACCAGCTCAACCTGATCCTGGACGCCTCGATCGCCTACGAGATGCTCTCGATCAACTCGCGAGACCACCACGAGGCCGCCAAGGCCTTCATCGAGAAGCGCAAGCCCGTCTACAAGGGCCGCTGATCGCCACCCCCGCCGGATGCCTGCACCGATGAGCGACACCGTCTCCGCGGCCGCGACCCGCGACTGGAACGCGATGAGCGACGAGGAGTTCCGCCGCGAGGCGGCGGACTTCTTCGCGCGCCACGTCCCCGCGCACCTGAAGTTCCTCAGCCGCCGCCCCCGCTGGGCGGAGGTCAAGGAGTGGTACCAGACGATGTCGCGTCACGGCTGGCTGGTGCCCGCGTGGCCGGTCGAGCACGGCGGCATGGGCCTTTCCCAGTCCAAGGCGCTGATCTACCTCGAGGAGCTCGAGCGCAGCGGCGCGCCCCGGGTGATGGACCAGGGCCTGATGAACCTTGGCCCGGTGCTGATCGCCCGCGGCACCGAGGAACAGCGTCGACGCTTCCTGCCCAAGATCCTCTCTGGCGAGCACACCTGGTGCCAGGGCTACTCCGAGCCGAACGCCGGCTCGGACCTGGCCAGCCTGCGCACCGAGGCGCGCATCGAGGGCGACGAGTTCGTGATCAACGGCCAGAAGATCTGGACCAGCGTCGCGTTCGACGCCACCCACATGTTCGCGCTGGTGCGCACCGACAAGACGGTGAAGAAGCAGGCGGGCATCAGCTTCGTGATGATCGACCTGAGCCAGCCCGGCGTCACGGTGCGCCCGATCCGCAACATCGCCGGCCACGAGGAACTGTGCGAGGTCTTCCTCGACAACGTGCGCACGCCGCGGGCCAATCTCGTGGGCGAGTTGAACGGCGGCTGGAACGTGGCCAAGGCGCTGCTCGGATTCGAGCGGGTCTGGTCGGGGTCGCCGCGGCAGTCCACGCTCGCGCTGCTGCGGCTCAAGCGCCTGGCGCAGGCCAGCGGCAAGATGGCCGACCCGGTGTTTCGCGACCGCTACACGCAGATCACGATGGACGTGCTCGATGCGGCCTCGGCCTACGAGCGATTCGCGCAGATCATGCGCACCGGCGGCAGCTTCGGGTTCGAGGTCTCGATGCTCAAGATCTGGGCCACCGAAACCTGCCAGCGCGTCACCGAACTGATGGTCGAGGCGGCCGGGGATCTCGGCGGGCTGAGCGGCGAGGTCGACGTCGAGGGCGAGATGATCGATGTCCTCTATCCGTTCCTCGATTGCCGCGCCTTCACGATCTACGGCGGGTCCAGCCAGGTCCAGCGCAACATCCTGGCCAAGAACGTGCTCGACCTTCCCTCCTGATCGCCACTTCCAACGCATCACCAGGATCCGCCACCGATGGCCGACACCGACGCCGAACAACTGAGCCTGCTGCGCGACAGCGCGGCCGATGTGGTCCGCCGCGGCACCGACATGAAGCGGCTGCGCGCGCGTCGCGGCACCTTGCCGGGCCATGATGCCGGGACCTTGGCGCAGATGACCGAACTCGGCTGGCTCGGCCTGCTGGTGCCCGAGTCGCGTGGCGGTCTGGGCCTGGGGCTGGCGGAGATGGCGGTCGTGCTGCAGGAGCTCGGCAAGGGGCTGATGGCCGATCCCCTGCCGGCGATCGCCTTCGCCACCCGCGTGCTGACGCGTGCGGCGGGCGGCGACGCCAAGGGCGAATGGCTCTCGGGCGTCGCGCGCGGTGAGGTGTTGCCGGCGGTGGCCTGGCAGGAGGGCCTGGGGGGGATCGACCCCGAGGCGATCCAGACCCGCGCGATCGCCGATGGCGGCGCTTGGCGGCTGCGGGGCCACAAGCGTTTCGTCGCGGGCGCCGCGGGAGCGACCGGATTCATCGTCTCGGCGCGCGCCACCGACGGTGCCGGTCTGTTCTGGGTGCCCGCGCAGGCCGTCGGCCTGGTGCTGACGCACGAGTGGCGCGCCGACGAGACGCCGATCGGGCGCCTCTCGCTCGACGACGTGCGCGTGCCGGCCTCGGCGGTGATCGTGGCGCCCCGGATCGCGGGCCTCGATGCGCTGCGCCGCGCGATCGACGAGACCGCCGTGCTGGCCAGTGCGGAGATGCTCGGTGTGATGGAGGCCGCGCTGCAGATGACCCTGGCTTACCTGCGCACCCGGGTGCAGTTCGGCCAGCCGATCGGCAGCTTCCAGGCCCTGCAGCACAAGGCGGCCGATCTCTACGTGCAGCAGGAACTCGTGCGCGCGGTGCTGCAGGATGCGCTGCGTGGTGTCGCGTCGGATGCCGATCCGCTGGCCGCCGCGGCCGTGGCAAGCCGATGCAAGGCCCGCGCCAGCGACGCCGGGCTGCGCACGCTGCGCGAGGTGATCCAACTGCACGGCGCGATCGGCTACACCGACGAGCACGACGCCGGTCTGTACCTGAAGCGCGCGCTGACGCTGTCGGCGTGGCTGGGCAACGCGAGCGCGCATCGGGCGCGGTTCGCGACGCTCCAGGAACAGGCGGACGCCACGTGACCGCCCCCCCAGAGATGCGCCGCGTCGGGAGCAATCCATGATCCGAGCCGTCGGGCGAGCGCTGGCCATCTTCGATGCCTTCGACAACGAACACCTGAGCCTGTCCTTGCAGGAGCTGGCCGAGCGCATCGGCATGCCCAAGACCACCGCGTTCCGTCTGGTCAACACGCTGGAGCGCACCGGCTTCCTGGTGCGCCTGGACAACCAGCGCTATTGCCTGTCGCTGAAGCTCGCGCGGCTCGGTGGCCTGGTACGCAGCACGCTGAACATCCGCACGATCGCGCATTCGGTGATGTTGGCGGTCAACGAGCAGACCTCCGAGACGATCACGCTGAACGCGATCGTCGGCAACGACCGGATGGTGCTCGATGTCGTCGACACGCCGTCGCCGCTGATGTCGATGGCGCGGCCGGGCGAGCGCATGCCGCTGCTCGTCGGGGCCAGCGCACGCATCCTGATGGCCTACATGACCCCGGAACGCCTGGAGCAGGTGCTCGCCGCCAACGTGCGCACTCCCGATTTCGACCGGGCGGCATTCGACCGCGAGATCGCCCGTTTCCGTCGGCAGGGCTACGGGATCTCCCGCAGCCAGCGGGTGCCCGGGCTCACCGCGGTGTCGGTGCCGATCTTCGACATCAACGACGAGGTGCGCTACTGCCTGTCGTTGACCGGGCCCAGCGTGCGGGTGGATTCCCACGACCACGAGCTGGCGGAGATCCTGATCAACGCGGGTCGCGAGATCTCCAGCCGCCTGGGAGCGAGCCCCGACAAGGGGGTGGATCTTCGCCTGCTGATGACCGACGAGCCGATCGAGCGAGGCGAGCGCACGCGCGCCGCCAAGCCGGCGGCGAAGGACCGGACGAAGTCCGCCCGCCCGGGCAAGGCGTCGACACGTGGCGCGGCCAAGGCCGACGAGCCGGCCGGCGCACGCGCCGTGCCCACCGGCGAGCCACGCGCCGCCGGACGTGCGCGTCGGACCGTCCTGGTCGACGACTGAAGCCGGTCGTGCCGGCACGCCCTGGAACGGGCACCGCCGCGGACCGATTCGGCAGTCAATACATGTTCATTCCGTTTGACGGACCCAGTTCCATTTGCAACAATCGTCCGACCAACCAGGCCGTCAGGCCGATGAGCCGGCCGGTGGGCCGTGCGTGCCGATGAGACCCCTCCGATGAGCACCGACAGCTGGGAACTGCCCGAGGAACTGCGCCAGATCCAGGACACCGTGGCGCGCTTCATGGCCACCGAGGTCAAGCCCGCGGAGGATCGGGCCGAACACGACGCCTACGAGCTCGCGCCAGACGTGCTCGCCGGCCTGCAGGCCAAGGCGCGCGCGATCGGGCTGTGGTGCGTGCGATCGCCGCAGGCCCACGGCGGCGCGGGGCTCAGCCAGCTGGGCCAGGCCATCGTCGCCGAGGAGGCGGCCAAGTGCCGGATGGGCGCGTACGTGCCGGCCTGTGGCGCGTTCGGTGCCGATCCCCCGAACGCGATCTGGTTGGGCACCCGTGACCAGATCGAGCGTTACGGCGTGCCCGGCGTGCAGCAGGGTCGCAAGGTGTACTTCGCGATCAGCGAGGCCTCCGGCGGCGCGGATCCCGCGCGCGCGATCCGCACCCGGGCGGTTCGCCGAGGCGATCGCTACGTGCTCAACGGCAGCAAGCTGTGGATCACCGGCGCCCAGGGCGCGGACTGGGGCATCGTGTTCGCGCGCACCGGTGCGCAGGGCGACCGCGGTGGCATCACCGCGTTCATCGTCGACGGACAACCGGCGGGCATGAGCCTGCAGCGCATTCCGGTGATCCGCTCCTACTCCCCCTACGAGATCACGTTCCAGGATGTCGAGATCCCGGTCGAGAACCGCCTGGGCGAAGAGGGGCAGGGCTTCGCGATCTGCGAGAAGTGGCTGATCGAGGGGCGCATCCCGTATGCCGCGGGCACGATCGGCATCGCGCAGGCGGCGCTGCAGATCGCGATCGACTGGGCGCGCGAGCGCGAGACCTTCGGCTCGCGGCTGGCCCAGAAACAGGCGGTGCAGTGGATGATCGCCGACAGCGAGATGGAGCTGCGCGCTGCGCGGCTGCTTACCTGGCAGGCGGCCTGGATCGCGGACTCGGGCCGGGGCGACCTGAAGGTGGCCTCGTCGATCGCCAAGGTGATGGCCACCGAGACCGCCGGACGCGTGGTCGACCGCGCGATCCAGATCCTCGGCGGACTGGGCGTCTCGCAGGCGCTGCCGCTGGAGCGCTGGTACCGCGAACTGCGGATCAAGCGCATCGGCGAAGGTCCCTCGGAAGTGCACCGGATGGTGCTCGCGCGGCAACTGCTCGGCCATCGGGGCTGACCCCGTACGGAGGCGATCGTGTCCATCGACCTGGATCTGCTGGACGGCGGCATCGCCGTCATCACGCTGAACCGGCCCGAGCAGCGCAACGCGCTCGACGCCGCCCACTACGAGGCCTTGTCGGCCGCCTGGACGCGGGTGCGCGACGACGACGCGATCCGCGTCGCGGTGGTCACCGGGGCGGGCCAGCAGGTGTTCAGCGCCGGGGCCGACCTGAAGTCCTGGATCGGCCGCGAGGTGCCCTTGTCCGATCTGTGGCTCACGCAGAAGGGGCAATTGCTCAACCGCGGGCTGGAGATCTGGAAGCCGGTGATCGCGGCGCTCAATGGCCACTGCCTGGCCGGTGGCATGACGCTGATGCTCGCCACCGACATCCGGGTGTGCGCCGAGCATGTCACTTTCGCGCTGAGCGAGGTCAAGCGCGGCATCATCGCCGCCAACGGCGGCACGCAGCGGCTGCTGGGCCAGCTGCCGCATGCGATCGCGATGGAGATGCTGCTCACCGGCGATTCGATCGACGCGGCCGCGGCTGCGCGCTTCGGTCTGGTCAACCGTGTGGTGCCCGCGGCGCGGCTGATGGACGAGGCCCTGGCCTACGCCCGTCGCATCGCGGCGAACGCGCCGCTGGCGGTTCAAGCCGCCAAGGAGCTCGCGCTGCGCAGCCAGGAGGGTGGGCTGGCCGCGGGCCTGCGTTTCGAGCAGTTCGTGCAGCAGATCCTGCGCCACACCGAGGATGCCGCCGAGGGCCGTGCGGCTTTCGCCGAGAAGCGCCCGGCGCGCTTCCAGGGCCGCTGAGCCGGAGGTCCGTCGTGTCACTCAGCGGCCGCTACGTCATCGCCGGGATCGGGCACACCGCCTTCGGGCGCCTGCCGGGCCGCGACACCGTCTCGTTGAACGTCGAGGCCTGTCGGCGTGCGTTGGCCGACGCCGGCATCGACAAGTCGGTGGTCGACGCGGTGATGGTGAAGGTGCCGACGTCGGCGCACCAGTTCATGTACGGTCAGAAGGTGGCCGAGGCGCTGGGCGTGCAGCCGCGGATCGGCGGTGCCTGGGACCAGGGCGGCGCGGCCAACATCACGCTGCTGTCGATGGCGATCATGGCGATCGAGGCGGGGCAGTGCGAGGTCGCGCTGATCACCTACGCCGACAACCCGCGGTCGGGGAACCGGGCCGTGTACGCGCGCCCGCGCGGCGATGACGCGGTGATCGGATGGTTCTCCACCGCGGCCGGCTACGCGATGATCCACCGTCGCCATGTGATCGAGCATGGCACCCCGCCCGAGGCGTTCGGCGCGGTGGCGCTGGCCAGTCGGCGGCATGGCAGCACGAACCCGGACGCGCAGGTGCGCAAGGCGCTGACGATGGACGACTACCTCGCGTCGCCCTGGGTCGTCGATCCACTGCGTCGCGACGACTGCGCGCTGGTGTCCGACGGCGGCGGTGCGATGGTCGTGATGAGCGCCGAACGCGCGCGGGCCTTGCGGGTGCCGATGCCGGTGCCGGTTCTCGGATTCGGGCACGGGCAGACCTCCTGGGAGGTGCCGCTGCGGCCGACCCTCACCCGCACCGAGGCCGCGCGTGCCGCGCACACCGCGTTCGCGATGGCCGGCGCACGGCCGGCCGATGTCGACGTGGCGCAGCTCTACGACTGCTTCACGATCACCGTGCTGATGACGCTCGAGGACTACGGCTTCTGCGCGCACGGGGGCTCGGCGGCGTTCGTCGCTGACGGCGCCTTGGAACACGGCGGACGCCTGCCGCTGAACACCAGCGGCGGCCTGCTCTCGGAGACCGGCATGCCCGGCATGCAGCTGATCATGGAGGGCGTGCGCCAGATGCGGGGCACGGCCCGGCTCCAGGTGCCCGGTGCCCGCCTGTGCGTGGTCAGCAATCAGGGCGGCACGATGCACACGCACGCCACCTTGTTGCTGGGCAACTGACATGGACCTGCCCCAACCCGAGATCACCGAGCTGAACAGGCCCTATTGGGACGGTCTGCGCGAAGGGCGACTGCGTTACCAGCAGTGCGCCTGCGGCAACGCCTGGCTGCCCGCGCGCCGCGAGTGCCCGGCTTGCCTGGGCGAGGATGTCCACTGGCGGGACGCGAGCGGGCGGGGTTCGGTGCTGAGCTGGGTGGTCTATCACACCGCCTATCACCCGGCCTTCGAGGCACGCCTGCCGTATCACGTGGCGCTCGTCGAGCTCGACGAGGGACCCCGGTTGCTCACCCGTGTGCTCGACGGCGACGCCCGGCTGGCGGGCGGCCTGAGAGTCGCGCTCGCGATCTCTCACGAGGGAGGCCTGGCCCTGCCGACCTTCCGCGTTGCGGATGACGATTCGCCCGGACAGCCGGGCGAGGTCGATGCGGGCGCCGCCCGGTCGGCCCGATGACCCCGAACAGACCGACAGGAGATGGCTCGATGTACGAACGAAGGATGACGATCCGCGCGGCGCTGGGCGTCGCGCTCTCGGTGCTGGCCATGGGCGCCGGCGCCCAGACCGGCGACTGGCCGAACCGGCCGATCAAGCTCGTGGTGGCCGGGCCTGCCGGAGCGGGCATGGACATCTTCGCGCGCCTGCTCGCCGCACCGCTGCAGGCCGCGCTGAAGACGCCGGTGGTGGTCGACAACAAGGCCGGCGCCAACAGCCTCATCGGCAACGACGCGGTGGCGAAGTCCCCGCCCGATGGCTACACCTTCCTGTTCACGCCCTCGTCGGCGATCGCGATCAATCCGATCGTGCAGCCGAAGATGCCCTACGACACGCTGAAGGACCTGCTGCCGGTGTCGCAGGTGGGCGCCGGCGGCATCCTGCTGATGACCAATCCGTCCAGCGGCCTCAAGTCGCTGCAGGACCTCGTCCGGTACGCGAAGGCGAACCCGGGCAAGCTCAGCTACGGCACCTGGGGCAACGGTTCCACCGGGCACCTGGTGATGGAAGGCCTCAAGCTGCACTACGGGCTCGACATGCAGCACGTGCCTTACAAGGGCACCGCGGCCGTGGTCAACGACCTGCTCGGTGACAACATCAAGGTCGCGTTCACCGACATCGCCTCGCCGGTGCCGCACATCCGCTCGGGCAAGCTGGTGGCGATGGGAGCGACCGGATCGGGCCGCGGGCCGGCGTTGCCCGAGGTCCCCACGCTGTCCGAACAGGGCTACAAGTTCGATGCCGATGGGTGGTACGGCATCTTCGCGCCGGCCGGCACGCCGATGGCGATCGTGCGTCGGATGAACGAGGAGATCAACAAGATCCTCGCCACCGACGAGATCCGACAGAAGTTCGCCGCGCAGAACATGCTGGCGCCGCCGATCAAGACCGCCGAACAGTTCGCCAACACGGTGAAGTCCGATGTCGAGATGTGGCAGAACCTGGCCAAGGCGGTGAAGCTGAAGGTCGACTGAGTGAAGGCCGCGCACGCCCGCACCGTCGACGCGAACGCGCGCGTTCGCGACGCGCTCGACTTCAGCGATCGCGCCGATTTCGACGACGCGAGGCGCGGCTTTCTCGGCACCTTGCCGCACGCCCGCATCGCCGCCGACGCGGGGGGCGATGCCTGGAGCCTGGAACCCTACGGGTTCCTCGCCGGCGACGCGCCCGACACGGTCAATCCCAGCCTGTGGCGCCTGTCGCAGCTCAACGCGATCCATGGCCTGTTCGAGGTGGCGCCGCGCGTGCATCAGGTGCGCGGGTTCTCGCTGGCGAACGTCACGTTCATCGAGGGCGACAGCGGCGTGATCGTGATCGATCCGCTGCAGTTCACCGAGCATGCCCGCGCGGCGCTCGCGCTGTACCGCCAGCACCGGGGCGATCGCGCGGTCCGGGCGGTGATCTACACGCACAGTCACCGCGACCACTATGGCGGCGTGCGCGGCGTGATCGGACCCGACGAGGTCCGTGCGGGGGTCCCGGTGATCGCGCCGATGGGCTTCACCGAGGAGTCGTTCTCGGAGTCGATCCTGGCCGGCGTCGCGATGCGGCGGCGGGCGATGTTCCAGTTCGGGTGGTCGCTGTCGCCGGGTGCGATGTCGCACGTGGACAGTGGCCTGGGCAAAGGGGTCGGCCGGGGCGCCGACGGCTTCATCGCGCCCACGCGCCTGATCACCCAGGCGATCGAGCGGGTGGTGGTCGATGGCGTGCCGATCGACTTCCAGCTCACCCCGGGCACCGAGGCGCCCGCGGACATGAACCTGAACTTCCCGACGCTGGGGGTGCTGAATCTGGCCGAGAACGCCTGCCGGACGATGCACAACCTGTGTCCGCCGCGCGGCGCGAAGACGCGCGACGCGCTGGCCTGGGCCAAGTATCTCGACCAGGCGCTGGACACCTTCGTGCCGCAGGCGCAGGCGCTGGTGATGCAGCACCACTGGCCGGTGTGGGGGCAGGCGCGCATCCGCGAGTACGTGGCCGGGCAGCGCGACATGTATCGCTACCTGCACGACCAGACGCTGCGGCTGATGAGCCACGGGCTCACGCCGCGCGAGATCGGCGAGCGGCTGATGATGCCCTCGGCGCTGTCGCGGCAGTGGTTCGCGCGCGGCTACTACGGCGCGGTGGCGCACAACGTCGCGGCGATCTACGCGCACTACCTCGGTCCGTACGACGGCAATCCGGTCAACCTGAATCCGCTGCCGCCCGCGGTGTCGGCGCGAAAGACCGTCGAGTACATGGGCGGCGCCGATGCGGTCGTCGCGCGCGCCCGGGCCGATTTCGACGCCGGCGAGTTCCGTTGGGTGCTCGAGGCGATGAACCACGTCGTGTTCGCCGATCCCACGCACCGCGCCGCGCGCGAACTCGCCGCCGACGCGATGGAGCAACTCGGCTATCAGGCCGAGTCGGCGACCTGGCGCAACTCGTACCTGCTGGGTGCCCGCGAGCTGCGGTCGGGCGCCGCGGCGGGCGCGCCCCGGGGGGTGGCGATCAGCCCGGACGTGGTCTCGGTGCTGCCGCTGGGCAGTTTCCTGGAGTACCTCGCGATCCGGCTCGATGGCCAGAAGGCGCAGGCGCTCGCCGCGCGGATCGACTGGTGCCTGGGCGACGACGCCGACGCCGATGTCCAGCGGATCACGGTGAGCCACGGGGCCTTGAACCACCTGCCGGGCAGCCATGGCGATGCGGCGCAGGCGGTCGTGCGGACCTCTCGCGACCAGCTTGCCCGGGTGTCCTCCGGGCGCGAGGCCCTGCTGGCGGCGCTCGACACCGGCGCGTTGCGGGTCTCGGGGGACCGCGCCGTGGTGCGCGCGCTCTTCGAGTGCCTGGACGAATTCGATCCGATGTTCAACGTCGTCGAGCCCTGACGTCGAGTCCAACGCGGCTCGATGCCCATCGGGGCGCGGCCGTCCCTCTCATCGATCCGCTGTCGACCCGTCGGGGGCGCATGGGACCGTTCACTCGCGACCCTGCCCGAGCTCCTCCTGGATCAGGCCGGCGATTCGGGCCGGGTCCTCCATCGGCGCGAAGTGCGAGTGCGCCGGCAGGTGCACCTCGCGCGCGTGATGGAACTCCGACACCAGTCCGGGCCAGGTCGGCGAGAACGAGTAGTCGAAGGGATTGCGGTCGGGCGTCGGCAGCTTGGCGCGCACGATCAGCACCGGCTGGCGCACCGCGCGCACGCTGGCGTACACGCTGCCATTGGCGCGGCCCGTCATGTAGATGCGCGCTTCGGTGATCGGCGCGCAGGCGAGCTCGAAGCCCTCGCCGTCCTCGGCCGGCCGCAGGCCGTGCTCGCAGTAGTCGGCGAGAGAGGCCGCGCTGAACAGCGAGTAGGGCATCCGCGTGCGGAAGCGCTCGAGCATCGCGGCCGCGGACTCGAAGCGGCTCTGTCGGCGCGCCGCCGGGTGCACCTCGCCCTCCTTGAAGGGCGGGGGCGCGTGATAGGCCGCCGGCGCGGCGATCACCGGGTCGACCAGCACCAGGCGCTCGAAGCGCTCGGGACGGTAGGCGCAGGCCTGGACCAGCGCATGGGCGCCCATGCTGTGTCCGACGCCGAGCAGCGAGTTCAGGTCGAGCGCGTCGACGAAGGCGGCCAGATCCTGGCCGAACACCGGCCAACCGGTGATCTCGGTGCGCTCGCTGCGACCGTGGCCACGCTGGTCCAGCGAGATCACGTGGTGGTCGGGCAGGCGCGCGATCACCTCGTCCCAGACCCGCGCGTGAAACCCGGTCGCGTGCACGAAGAGCAGCGTGGGCCCGTGGCCGCGACGGGATGCGCGCCACTCGAAGTACGACAGCCCGACGCCGTTGACCGCGATCCGCTTCGGCTGTGGCGGATCGCGGCGCGACTCAGCGGCCACCCGGATTGCCGCCGCGCGAGCGTTCGAACGCGCGCTGGTTGATCATGTCCTCGAGTTCGGACTTGCCGAGCAGCCGGTTGGCGATGATGCGCTGCTGGATCTCCGAGGTGCCCTCGAAGATCTTCGTCAGCCGGGCGTCGCGCCAGTGGCGCTCGACCGCGTGCAAGGTGGTGTAGCCGGCGCCACCGTGGATCTGGATCGCCTCCGAGGTGACGCGCTCGGCCATCTCCGAGGCGAAGTACTTCGCCATCGAGGCCTCCTTGTCGCAGCGCCGGCCGCTGTCGATCTCATTGCAGACGAAGTACATCAGCTGGCGGGCGGCCTCGATCTCGGTGGCCATCGTCGCGATCTTGAAGCGGATCGCCTGGTACTCGGCGATCGGGATGCCGAACTGGCGACGCTCGGTGGCGTAGGCGATCGAATCCTCCAGCGCGCCCTGCGCCAGGCCGATCGCGCGCGCCGCGGTGTGCGCGCGGGCCCCTTCCAGGCCCGAGGTCATCAGCCGGAAGCCGTCGCCCTCCTTGCCCACGAGCGCGCTGGCCGGCAGGCGGAAGTTGTCGAACGCGAGTTCGTAGGTCTTCCAGCCGAAGTAGCCGATCTTCGGGATCGGCGATCCGTGGATGCCCTTGGGCAGCGTGCCCCGGGGCTTCTCGATCATGAAGCAGGAGATGCCCTGCCAGCGCTTGTCGGGGGCTGGCGAGGGCGAGGTGCGCGCGAACACCGTGAGGTAATCGGCGCCGTCGGCGAAGGTGCACCAGTACTTGTTGCCGTTGATCACCCAGTCGTCGCCCTCGCGCGTGGCGCGGCAGGAGATCGACGCGAGGTCCGAGCCGGTGTCGGGTTCCGACAGCGACATCGCGGCAAGGAACTCGCCGCGCACCACGCGCGGCAGGTACCGGGCCTTGTCCTCCTCGCTCATCGCCTCGGCGATCCAGCCGCCCTGGCCGCGGGCGACGATCGAGGCCACCGACATCCAGCCGCGGGCGAGCTGCTCGCAGATCAGGCAGTACTCGAACACGCCCAGGCCCATGCCGCCGTACTTCTCCGGAATGGTGATGCCGAAGTAGCCCATGTCGGCCATCTTCTGGCGCAGGTCCATCGGGATCTCGCCATCGGGGCCGTCGAGCCGGTTGGCCACCGGCAGCACTTCCTTCATCGTGAATTCGCGGGCCGCCTCGCGGATCATCAGGCGCTCGTCGGTGAGGTAGCCGCGGCCGTCGTTGGAGAGGTTCATCGGGTGCTCGTCAGGGTTGCTGGGGCGTTCGCGCCGGTGGCGCGCATCGACCGATCTTGCATCGGAACCGTCGGGCTCGCCAAACCCGGGATCCGATTATTCGGCCTCGGCGCCGGGGCCGCGGGCGCCCGCCGCTATATTTCCGGCCATCGGGGCGCACGCCCCACGCGACGGACCCTTGCCCCATGACTGCGCACGCCCCTGCCGCCCGGCCCCGCCGGTCGGTGTTGTACCTGCCCGCGAGCAATGCGCGGGCGATCGAAAAGTCCCGCTCGCTGGCCGCCGACGCGGTGGTGTTCGACCTCGAGGACGCGGTGGCGCCGGCGGCCAAGCCGCAGGCCCGCGAGAACCTCGCCGCCGCGTTCACGCAGGGCGGCTTCGGACACCGGGAGACGGTGATCCGCACCAACGAGATCGGCAGCGACGAGTACCTCGAGGACCTGCGGCTGATCGTTCGCTGCCGGCCGGATGCGGTGCTGCTGCCCAAGGTGTCCAGCGTCGAGCAGGTGCGGCGCTTCGCCGCCGACGCGCAGGCGATGGCCTTGCCCTCGGGCCTTCGCAGCTGGTTCATGATCGAGACCGTGCCCGGGCTGATGCAGCTCGACGCGATCGCGCAGGCGGGCACGCAGGCCGGGCCGTCGCTCGCCTGCCTGGTGGTCGGCACCAACGACATCGCGAAGGACACCGGCGTGTCCACCGAGTCCGGGCGCGCGTATCTCGTGCCCTGGCTGATGTCGATCGTGCTGGTGGCCAAGCACCGGCAGGTCGTGGTGCTCGACGGCGTCTGGAACGACTTCAAGGACATGGACGGCTATGCCGCGGAGGTGAGGGCGGGGCGGGCGATGGGCTTCGACGGCAAGACGCTGATCCACCCGACGCAGATCGAGCTGGCCAACGAGGTGTTCTCGCCGTCGGCGCAGGCGATCGCCGACGCGCAGCGCATCGTCGAGGCGTTCCGCCTGCCAGAGCATGCCAATGCGGGCGTGATCAACCTGGAGGGTCGGATGGTCGAGCGCCTGCACCTGGTGCAGGCCGAGCGGGTGCTGCGCATCGACGCGGCGATCCGGGCGGCCCAGGGCGCCCGCGGGTAGTCAGCACTCGGGCCTCGGCACGGGGCCGACGCATCCGTCGACGGGCGTGGCGCGCCCGGATGTCGCGCTCAGCCCCCGCCGATCCTCGGGATCAGCACCACCTCGCTGTCGGCCCGCAGCGGCTCGGCCAGCGCGTCCTGGTGGATCTCGCCATCGATCGCGAGCGCCATCTGCTCGCGCACGTGGGCGCCCAGCCCGGGGAAGCGCTGCTCCATCGCGCGCAGCAGCTCGCCCACGGTGCGCGCCTCGAGCTCGAACGCGTCGAGCCCGCCGGTGAACTCGCGCACCGCGTGGGCGATCGAGCTCACCCGCGCCATGCGGTCAGCGGGCCGCGGCCGCCGCGTCGAGCGCCGCGAGCACCGCCGGCGGCGACAGCGGCAGTTCGGTCAGCCTCACCCCGGTCAGGCGGCTGAGCGCGCAGGCGACCGCGGGCAGCGGCGGCACGATCGGCGCCTCGCCCACGCCCTTGGCGCCGTACGGGTGGCGCTTGTTGGGGGCGCTCTCGACCAGCACCGTCTCGATCATCGGCAGGTCGCTGGCGACCGGCACGCGGTAGTCGAGAAAGCCCGGGTTCTCGAGGCGGCCCTGGGCGTCGTAGACGTAGGCCTCGTTCAGCGCCCAGCCCACGCCCTGCGCCACCCCGCCCTGGATCTGGCCCTCGACGTAGGACGGGTGGATCGCCCGGCCGACGTCCTGCGCGGCGGTGTATCGGACCACGGTGCTGCGCCCGGTGGCCCGGTCGAGTTCGATGTCGCAAACGTGCACCGCGAAGCCGGGGCCGGCGCCTTGCGCGTTCAGCGAGACCTCGGCCGAGATTGGGCCGCCGGTGCGCGCGCTGCGTCCGGCCAGCGCCTTCAGGCTGAGCGGTTTCACGTCCTTGCCGGTGTCGGTGCACACCGCGCTGCCGTCTTGCCAGACCGCGTGCTCGGGCGCGCACTCCCAGGTCTGGGCGGCCCGGCGCAGCAGGTCCTTGATGACCGCCTGCGCGGCCTGCACCACCGCCATGCCGGTGGCGAAGGTGACCCGGCTGCCGCCGGTGGTGGCCGAGAAGCCGATCGCGGCGGTGTCGGCGACGATTGCGCGCACGCGCTCGATCGGCACACCCAGCGTCTCGGCGGCCATCATCGCCATCGAGGCGCGCGAGCCGCCGATGTCCGGGTTGCTGGAGACCACGGTGACGCCCCCGTCCTCGTCGACGTGCACCGCCGCCGAGGATTCACCGCCGATGTTGAACCAGAAGCCGCAGGCCACGCCGCGCCCCTGGTCGGGACCGAGTGGCGCGCGGTAGTGCGGGTGGTTCTTGATGGCCTGCAAGGTCTCGACGAAGGCGATCTCGCGGAAGGTGGCGCCATAGACGGCCTTCACCCCGGGCTTGACCGCGTTGGCAATGCGCAGGTCGATCGGGTCGATCGACAGCTGCTGGGCGAGCTCGTCGAGCGCGCTCTCCAGCGCGAAGGCCACCATCGGCGCACCCGGTGCGCGGTAGGCGGCGACCTTCGGACGGTTGCTGACCACGTCGTAGCCGGTGATCGCCACGTTCTCGACGTCGTAGCAGGCGAGCGCCGCCATGCACCCGACGCCCACCGGCGAGCCGGGATAGGCGCCGGCCTGGTACTTCAGCGTCAGGCGCGCCGCGGTGATCCGGCCGTCCTTCGTGGCGCCCATCGTCAGCTCGATCACCGAACCCGAGGTGGGGCCGCTGGCCTCGAAGACCTCGGCGCGGCTCATCACGATGCGCACCGGCCGCCCGCACTGTCGCGACAGCGCCAGCGCCACCGGCTCGATGTAGACCGTGGTCTTGCCGCCGAAGCCACCACCGATCTCCGAGGCCGTGACCTTCAGGTCGCGCAGTTCGATGCCCAGCAGCTTCGCGCACATCGCGCGCACCGCGAAGTGGCCCTGCGTGCAGCACCAGAGCTGGTGCTGGCCGTCGGCACCCGCCGAGGCGACGCAGGCGTGCGGCTCGATGTAACCCTGGTGCACCGGCGCGGTGACGTAGCGGCGCTCGACCACCACGTCGGCGCGCGCCAGGCCCGCCTCGACGTCGCCGCGCCCGAGCACCGTCTTTTCGGCGATGTTCGAGGCGCGCGTCGGCTTCGGGTTGACGCCCTTGGTGAACAGGTCATCGTGCAGCAGCGGCGCGTCCTCGGCCATCGCGGCTTCGACGTCGATCACGTGGGGCAGCACCTCGTAGCGGACCTGGATCAGGTCGAGCGCCGCCTGAGCGATCTCGGGGTCGGTGGCCGCCACCGCCGCGACCGCGTGGCCGACGTAGAGCACCTTGTCGCGGGCCATGCAGTTGCGCGAGACGTCGCGCAGCGTGGCGGCGCCTTCGCCGGCCTCGACCGCCTCGTTGCCGAGCTCGGGGAAGTCGGCACCGGTGACCACCGCCTTCACACCGGGCAGCGCCCGCGCGGCGCTGACGTCGATGCCAAGGATGCGCGCGTGCGCGTGCGGACTGCGCTTGATGCGTCCGGTGAGCATGCCGGGCAGCCGGAGGTCGGCGCCGAAGTTCGCACGGCCGGTGACCTTGTCGGCACCGTCGGGACGGATCGGGCGCTGCCCGATCACCTTCAGGCCACGGGGTTGGGTCATGTCGTTCATCGGGCGTTCTCCGTCTGCCGAAGTTGCGCGGCGGCCGCCTGCACCGCCCGGACGATCTTGTCGTAGCCGGTGCAGCGACACAGATTGCCGGCCAGCCAGTAGCGGATCTCGGATTCGGTCGGGTCGGGGTTGCGGTCGAGCAGCGCCTTGGCCGCGACCAGCAGGCCGGGCGTGCAGAAGCCGCATTGCAGCGCCGCGTGCTCGAGGAACTGCTGCTGCAGCGGATGCATCACGCCGTTGACGGCCATGCCCTCGATGGTCTCGACCCGGCGACCGTCGGCTTCCGGGGCCAGGACCAGGCACGAACACACCAGCGCGCCATCGACCATCACGGAGCAGGCGCCGCAATCGCCACTGCCGCAGCCCTCCTTGGTGCCGGTGAGGCCGAGCTCGTCGCGCAGCGCATCGAGCAGGCTGCTGCGCGCGCTCGCGAGGAATTCGACCGGTTCGCCGTTGACGACGGCATTGATCTTGAGCTTGCTCATGCCCGGGCCCTCTCGTAGGCGATGGTGGCGGCGCGGCGGGCGAGCACGCCCGCCACGCGGATGCGATACGCGGCGGTGCCGCGCTTGTCGTCGATCGGCTGGCACGCGGCGCGGGCGGCGGCCTCGAGGCGCGCCAGCGCGTCCTCGCCGAGGCTGGATCCGATCAGCGCCGTCGCCGCGGCCTCGACGGCCAGGGCACGTGGCGCCACCGCCCCCAGCGCGACGCGGGCGAAGGTGACGCGGCCCGCGGCGTCGACGCCGAGGTTGACCCCGGCGCCGACCACCGCGATGTCCATCTCGGTGCGGGGAATCAGCCTCAGGTAGGCATCGGCCGATCGCGGCGCGCGCGCGGGCAGCCGCAACGCGACGAGCAGTTCGCCCGGGCCCAGCGAGGTGCGACCCGGCCCCGTCGGGATCGCTTCGACCGCGACCTCGCGTCGACCCTCGCGCGAGGCGATCACCGCGCGGGCGCCCGCGGCGATCAGCGCCGGAACGCTGTCCGCGGCGGGGGACGCGTTGCACAGATTGCCCGCCAGCGTGGCGCGGCCCTGCACCTGGGTGGAGCCGATCAGTCGGGCGGCCTCGACCACGCCGGGCCAGGCGCGCCGCAAGGCCTCGTTCGAGCCGAGGACGAGGCACGGCGTGGCCGCGCCGATCTCGAAGCCACCGTCGTGCTCGCGCACCCCGTGCATCTCGGCGATGCGCTTGAGGTCGATCACACCGGTCGGCTCGACGCGTCGGCTGCGCATCTGCACGATCAGGTCGGAACCTCCGGCCAGCCAGCGCGCGGCGGGGCCGAGGGTGGCGGCGGCGTCCAACGCTTGCGCGACGGTGGTGGGCGAATGGAAAGGCATGTCGGGCAATCGACCCTCCGGAAGAAAGGGCGGGCACGCTGTCGTGGCCGCGACGTTGGGAACAGCCAGCGGGAACGCCGATTATGGGCTGGCACCCGTCGGGTGTGTCGGGTGGTCATTCCGGTCGACGCGCTTTGCACCCGCGGGGGTGTGGCGGGCGCGCACGACGGGGCGAAGTGCGCCCGAGTCGGCCGTTATACTCTGTTTCATGTAAGCGCGTCCGGCATCCGAATCACGGGGGGCGCAGCCAGGAGATATCCCGACATGTTCCGTTTGCGGGGCGCACGGCGTGCGCTGGCGCACAGGGTCAGGCGAAGCCCTGCGCGAGGCCGCGTCCCACGGGCCTCGCCGGGTCGATCCTGCGAGCGAGACGGTTCGACGTGGACGCGGTGAGGCCACCAACGACTCGTCTGGATTCGGTGCCGTGGGTGCCGCCGATGCTGGCGCAGGCCCCCGTCGCCCTGCTGATCGTCGGTCCCGACGATCGCATCGCGTTCACCAATGGCGACTTCGATCGGTTGTTGGGCTGGTCATCCGATCGATGGATCGGCCACCCGGTGGCGATGTTGTTCGGTTGCGGGGGCCGCCTCGCCGTGCCCGGAACCACCGAGCCGGCGCGTCCGGGCCAAGCCGACCTCGCGGAGGTGGCCGATCGGCTGCTGCGGGCCGACGGTGGCTGGCAGCCGGTGCGCCTTCGCTGGCGCCGCGTGTCCGATCCGCAGGGGCGTGAACACCGGGTCTCGGTGGTGCTGCCCGACGGGCCCGTCCAGGCGTCGGGTGCGCCCTGGTACTCGCGGCACGAGTGGTACCAGGCGCTGTTCGAGGACGCGACGATGCCGATGAGCATCCAGGACAGCCACTACCGTCTCGTGCAGGTCAATCGCGCCTACGAGCAGTGGATCGGCTACTCGCGCGACGAGTTGATCGGGCGCGACCCGATCGAACTGACGACCCCCGACCTTCACTCGCAGGTGATGCGCGAGCGCACGCGCGACCTGAGCGGCCACATCAGCGGAGGCGTGGCCCACCGACGGCTGCGCCATCGCAATGGACGCGACCTTCACGCCCGTCTGCACTTCCGGGTGATCGGGCATGGCGACCAGGAGCCGGCCATCCTGGTCGCGATCACCGACATCAGCGCGGACCTCGAACTGCAGCGGCGGCTCGCGCAGCAGATCCGGCGCATGGAGCAGTTCTTCGAGTTCGCGCCGGTGGGCCTGATGATCAGCGACCGCAACCAGCGGATCGACCGGATCAATCGCGCGTTCTCGGCGATGACCGGCTACAGCGATCAGGAGCTGCGCGGTCGTGACGCCTCGCTGGTGCCGCGAGGTGACGAGCCGTCCCGGGTCGCGGTCGAGGCGGCGGCGGCGCGCGCGGCCCGCGAACCGGGGGCGGTGGGCCGTGCCCGCGTGCCGCTGCTCACGCGCGACGGGCGGCCGGTGTTCACCGATCGGGTGAGCACGTCGATCGAGGACATCGACGGCGAGCCGATGCTGCTGACGGTGGTCACCGACATCACCGCCGAGCAGAAGCTCGAGCAGGAGCTGCGCGATGTCGTGCTGCAGCAAGGCGCGCTGCTGCGCACGATGAGTTCGGGCGTGATGATGCTGCAGGGCGAGCGGGTCGTGCGCTGCAATGTCGCGCTGGAGAGCATGCTGGGTCTCGAGGCGGGGAAGATCATCGGGCGATCGGTGGCCGACGTCCTCGATTGCGACCCCACCTGGGGCGCGCTGTGCGCCCTGGCGGGCGGTCCGGCCGAGCCGCCGATCGACGGGGCGGTGATGGTCCGGGTCCGGCGCCCGGAAGGCACGATCGTCTGTGCGATGCAGGTCCGACCGGTCGATCCCGAGTCGCCCGGCAGCCTGATCGTCACGCTGCAGGACATCACCGAGATCCAGGCCCAGCAGGACCGGCTGATGCGGGCCAACGCCGAACTCGGCGCACTGGTCGACAACACCGCGGTGGCCGTCGCGTACCTGGAGGGCGGGCGGTTCGTGCGCTGCAATCGCCCGATGCAGTCGCTGCTGGGCGAGCCCGCCGACGCGCTGATCGGCCAATCGCTCTCGGCGTTCGGCCGGCCCGAGCAGCCGGCCTTCGCCAGTCTGCTGGCCTCGCTGACCAGCGAACCGCGGCATCCCAGCACGAAGGCGATCCGATTGGTGCGTCGCGATGGCGTCTCCATCGACTGCCTGATGCACCTGGGACCGGTGATCGCGCGCAACGTCGCCGACGCGTCGATCGTCGTCGCGATCGATATCTCCGGCCAGCAGGCCGCGCTGTCGGCCCTGGCCGCCACGCAGGAGCGTTTCGGCCGGTTCGCCGAGGCGGTCGACGAGGCGGTGTTCGTGATCGACTCGGCCAGTGACCAGGCCCTGTTCGCCAACCAGCGTTTCGAACAGGTGCTGGGGGTCAGCGCGGACGAGTTCCTGCTCGATGCCCGGGTGGCCTGGCGTCACCTCGCCGAGGGCGACCGCGCCCGGGTCGATCGACTGCTGGCCGCGGCGCTGGCGCAGGGCCACCAGGAGACCGAGACGCCGGTGACCCTGCCCGATGGCCGCACGCGGATCGTGCGTCTGCGCTTCTTTCCGGCGCGGCTGGGCAGTGCCGAGATCTACTGCCTCGCCGAGGACGTGACCGACATTCGCAATGTCGCCGAGCGGCGCCTGCAGGAGGCGATCCGCCAGAAGGACACGCTGGTCCGCGAGGTGCACCACCGGATCAAGAACAACCTGCAGGGGGTTGCCGGGCTGCTGCAGCAGTCGGCCGCCCGTCGCCCGGAGATCGCCCCGCAACTCGACGAGATCGTCGGACAGATCCAGGCGATCGCCCAGGTTCATGGCTTGCAGGTGCGCGACAAGGGCGACCTGCCGCTGGCCCGGCTGGTGCTGGCGGTGGTCGAGAGCCTGTCCCGGGGTTTCGGGGTGACCATCGGTCACGCGTTGCGCACCGACGGGGAACTGCAGCACTGGCGTGTGCCGGAACAGGAGGCGGTGCCGGTCGCCCTGGTGGTCAACGAGCTGTGCACGAACGCGATCAAGCACCGGGAGCCGGGCAGCGCACTGGTGGTGGAGCTCACCCGGGTGGACCAGTCGCTGGTGCTCTCGGTGGCCAACCCGGGCGCGCTGCCGTCGGGGTTCGCGCTCGAACGCTACGAGCCGTCCCCGTCGGGGCTGGGTTTGATCAAGGCCTTGTTGCCGCGGCGCGGCACCCGGTTGTCGATGCACGGGCGTGACGGGTGGGTGATCGCCGAGCTGCGAATGTGGCCGCCTGTCGTCCGGCTCGACGAAGCCTGAGGGGGCCGGGGTATGATTGGCGGTCGTTCTCCCTTCGACGACCCGCCCAGACCTGCGTACCCATGACACCTCGCCTCGCCACGATCCTGGTTTGCGACGACGACCGGTTGGTCCTGATCACGCTGTCTTCGGCGCTGAAAAGCGCAGGATATGGCGTCATCGAGGCCGACAACGGCGACGATGCCATCCTGCTGGCACGCCAGCACCGACCCGATCTCGCCCTGCTGGACATCCGGATGGATGGCAAGAGCGGCTTGGACGTCGCGTCCTATCTGCGCGACTACGTCGGTACGCCGTTCATGTTCCTGTCTGCATTCAGTGACGAGGCGTTCATCGCCAAGGCGCGGGAGTTCGGCGCGCTCGACTACCTGGTCAAGCCGATCGACATCGAGCTGATCGCCCCGGCGGTCACCCGGGCCCTGCGCTCGGCCCGGGAACGCCACCGGCAGGCCGCGCCCGCGCCGGCCAGGCCCGCGGCCACGCCTGAGGAGATGGCGGCGGCGCGACTGGTCGCCACCGGGGTGTTGATGGAGCGGCTGCGCATCTCGCGCGAATCCGCGGAGCGTCGGCTGATGGCGATGGCCGCCGAAGCGGGCCGTTCGGAAGGCGCCTTCGCGTTGGACCTGCTTCAGGGCTTCGCGTTGCTCAGCGAGGTTTCGGAGTCGCCGGCATCTCGTTGAGGGTGAACGAGAAGGTGGCGCCCCGCCCGGGGGTGCTCTCGGCCCAGATGCGCCCGTGGTGGCGCTGCACGATGCGCGCGGCGGTGGCCAAGCCCACGCCCGTCCCGGGGAAATCGCTCGGGCTGTGAAGGCGCTGGAAAGCGCCGAACAGGCGGTCTGCGAAACGCATGTCGAAGCCGGCGCCGTTGTCCGTCACCCGGAACACCACCGAACCCGCCTGACGGTGACTGTCGAAGGTGATGCACGGGTTCTCGGTGCGGCTCGTGTACTTCCAGGCATTGCCCAGCAGGTTCTCGAGCACGATGCGCAGCAGCGTGCGATCGCCGCTGGCCACCATCGAGCGGGCCACGTGGATCTCGATGCGCCGCGACGGCTCCTGGGAGCGCAGTTCGTCGACGATCTGCTGGGCGAGCATCGACAGGTCGACCGGGCCGGGCACGATCGGTTGGGAGGACACCCGCGCCAGACTGAGCAGCGAGTCGATCATCTGGTTCATCCGCGCCGCGGCCCCGAGGATCCGGTTCAGGTGGTCCTGGGCGGCGCGGTCCAGCGCCCCGGAGAAGTCCTCCTTCAGGATCCGCGCGAACCCGTCGACGACCCGCAGGGGCGCCCGCAGGTCGTGCGACACCGTGTACGAGAACGACTCGAGCTCGCGGGACACCTGCTCGAGTTCGTGCAGCCGGGACGACTGCTCGGCGAGCAGGCGATGCGCGGCGCCGGCCTGTTCGCGCAGCTGGGTCGTCTCGGCGTGGAAGTAGTCGATCGACAACGCCGCCTGCGAGGGCACGCCGTCCAGCGGCGACACCGGGTCGACGCGGATCGACACCGTGCGTGACTGCCCGTATCGATCCGAGAGTTCGGCCTGGAGCCGGGCGCCGCGGCCCCGGATCAGCGCGGTGGTGACCGCCTCGATGCATTCCCGGTTCTCGGTGCCGAACAAGGTGTCGGCGCCGGCCTGCAGGATCTCGCTGTCGGTGCGGCCGAACATCGCGCAGGCTGCCGAGTTGGCCCAGCGCACCTGCCAGCCGGGGGGGCCGTCGGTGGCCTCGACCAGCAGCGTCGGTTCGGTGGCCACCCGCAGGGCGGTCATCAGGTTCTGGCTGGCGCGCTCGGCGGCGATCGCACCCCCGGCGTCCCGCAGCAGCCCGCTGTAGCCGATCACCTGGCCCTGGGCGTCGATTCGCGGCCGCCCGGACTCCACGACGAAGACCCGTCGGTTCGCGTCGAGCGGCACCGACCAGACCATCTCGGAGAAGGACTTGCCGCGGGCGAGCTGCTCGCGGTGCGCGAGCCACGCCCGGTCGGGGGCCGGGTTGGCGGCGACACTGGCGATGCTGCGACCCAGGTGGATGCCGCCGCACTCCCAGCGGGCGCGGCCGAGCAGGCACCGGGCCAGCAGCGCCTGTTCCTCGGTTTCGCTTTCGATCCGGGTGTATCGCCCCTTGGCGTCCTGTTCCCAGTACATCCAGCCGGTGAGTCGGCGGGTCATTGCCAACTGGGCGTCGCGGTCGGAGGCCCGCGCGACCTGCGCATCCCGGTGGTCGGCGAAGGCATTGATCAGGCCCACGATCGGCTGCATCTGGGCGTCCGGGGGATCAGGCATCCGGTATTCGGCGCCGGCATGCAGCATCCGCTGCGCGGCGTGCGCCAGGGCGTCGTAGGAGCGTCCGGCGCGGCGGTTCTCGCGCCGGGCGTGCCAGGTGCCGGCCAGGATGCCCAGGGCGAAGGCCGCGCCCAGGCCGAACAGGATCAGCCAGCTCAGGTCGGATTCGGCGGCCACGGGGGCCCGGGACCCGAGCCACGCCAGCAGCAGCAGCAGGCCTGCGGCCACCGTGCCGATGCGCCAGAAAGGCGCCAGAACGGCCAGGCGGCGCATCGCGAGGGATCGGGGCGGACTCAAAAGTGTCGGGCGGCGGAGACGTTCGGTTGGATGATGCCGCAAAAGGCGGCGGCGATCGAGTGGCGTCGTTCACGACATACGCCGGGGTCCCGGCCAGACGGCGCCTTCGAACCGACGGGCGGCGACGACGGCCCAGCCAAGGGCGGTTCGCGCCCGATCTGACACGGGTCGCTCCCCCCGAACGACCGCCTGTCGTGAGTTCCCCTCATGGCCGGCCGCTTCGTGCCGACAACCCCTGCAAGCCCGTTGCACGATTCCATGACTGACGCCTCGCTTGCGCCCGCTGAACACGAAGTCCTGACCGTTGCCCTGGTCGACGACGATCCGATGTGGCGGTTCCTGACCAGCACCGCGCTTCGCGAGAAGGGCTGGACGGTGCACGACTTCGAGTCCGGTTCGGACCTGATCCGGCAGCTGGCGACACTCTCGGTGGACGTCGTCCTGATCGATGCGCTGATGCCCGACATGGACGGCTTCGACACCTGCCGGGCGATCCGGCTGCAGACGGATACGGCGAACCTGCCGATCCTGATGCTGACGAGCCTGGAGGACGACGAATCGATCGGGCGTGCCTACCAGGTGGGGGCCACCGACTTCTTCATCAAGTCGACGCATTGGGCGCTGCTGGTCGAGCGCATCCGCCACCTGGTGCGTCTGAGCGACATCGGGCGCCAGCTGGACCGCAGCAACGCGCACCTGGCCAAGGTGCACACGCTGGCGCGGACCGGCACCTTCGACTTCGATTTCGCGACCCGGACCTTCGGGGGTGGGCAAGGCAGCTTCGCGGTGCTGGGGCTGCCCGAGAGCCTCACCGAGCTGCCGGAGGCGGCGCTGTTCGAGCTGATGTCGCCGCAGGACGTGGACCGGGCACGCCAGGAGGTCGAGGCGGCGGTGGTGGGGCGTCGGGCCTTCCGGGTGGAGTTTCCGATCCGCTCGCCGGATGGCAAGACCCGATACATCTGCGCCGAGGGCGAGCCGGTCTACGACTCGGATGACCGGGTGCACGTCCTGCGCGGTCTGATCCGCGACAAGACCGATGACCACTCCCACCGCCAGGAGCTCGACCGGCTCGCCCGCCACGACCCGCTCACCGGACTGCCCAACCGCGACGAGTTCCTGAAGTCGCTGAGCGCGGCGATCGAGCAGGCGCGTTCGCAGGCCGGCGAGGTGCATGTCGCGATCTTCGATCTCGATCGGTTCACCCAGTTCAACGAGACGCTCGGGCAGGGCGTCGGCGACGAACTGATCCGCCAGGTCGGCCGACGCCTCGTGGCCGAGGTCGGGGAGCGACGGGCGGCGTCCGGGATCGGTCGGGGCGCGCCGGAGTTCGTGGTGGCCCGGTTGCCGGGCGACGAATTCGCGATCCTGATGAACAACCTGGGCGGGGCCGATGGCGCCGAAGCCCTGATCCAGGCGGTGATGGCGTCCCTGCGGCAGGCGTTTCACGTCGCCGGCGTCGAGTGTTTCCTGTCGGCGTCGGTGGGCTTGGCCTCGTTTCCCCGCGACGCCGATACGGCCGGCTTGCTGCTGTCGCGCGCGGACCGTGCCACTCGCGAGGTGAAGTCGCGGGGTCGCAACGACGTGGGTTGGTACCTGCCCAGCCTGGAGCAGGGCGGGCGCGGGCGCATCGAGATGGTCGCCGGCCTGCACAGGGCGCTCGAGCGCGAGGAGTTCGAGCTCCACTTCCAGCCCTGGGTCGACGTCGTGGCCGGTCGGGTGACCGGTCTGGAGGCCCTGGTGCGGTGGCGCCGGGACGGCAAGCTGGTGCCCCCGGCCGAATTCATTCCGGTGGCCGAGGACACCGGGCTGATCGTCCCCATCGGTGAATGGGTGCTGGCGCGCGCGGCGCGCGCACTGGCCGGTTGGCGCGCGTCGGGGCTGGCGCTGGAGCGCGTGGCGGTGAACATCCCGACGGTGCACTTCGAGCGCGATTCCCTGCTCAGCGTGCTGCGCGAGGCGATGCGCCGTCACGGGCTGCGGGCGCGATCACTCGAGCTGGAACTGACGGAGACCTGCATGGTCCGTGACTTCGAGCGGACCCTGCCTCGCCTGGAGGCCCTGATCGAGGCGGGTGCGACGCTGGCGATCGACGACTTCGGCACGGGCTACTCGTCGCTGGCCTACCTGACCCGGCTGCCGATCTCCAAGCTGAAGGTCGATCGCGCCTTCGTCGACCAGCTCGGCGTGTCGCGGCAGGGCGCGGCCGTGTGCAAGGCGATCGTCGCGCTGGGTCAGTCGCTCGATGTCCAGGTCCTGGCCGAGGGCGTGGAGACGCCCGAACAGGTCCGCGCGCTGCTGGCGCTGGGGTGTCGCACGATGCAGGGCTTTCTGTTCTCCCGTCCGGTGCCGGCCGAGCAGGTGCCGGCGGCGATCCGCGCCGCCGAACAGGTCGCGCTCGGCTTCCAGGAACCGGCGACGGCCGCCCGGTCCGCACGATGAGCGACGTCCACACCGCCGGTGCAACGGCCGCCGAGGCGGGCCACGCGGGCGCCCGCGCGGGCGCCGACCGCAGCGCGGCGAGCACCGCGCGCGCCGCAATGCTGTACCTCGCGCAGCGCCGCCTGGCGCCCACGCCGGAGAACTACGCGCAGGCCTGGGTGCAGGCCGGTGGCCAGCCGGGCGGTCAGTCGGCCCAGGCCGCGGCGAAGGCGGAGGCGCTGCGGGAGGGGCGGCGGCTGCGCAATGTGGAGCGTGTCGTCGCCGAACTCGGCGAGATGGTCCGGGCGCTGTGTGAATCGCTGGGCAACCTCGCCGAGGACGAGTCCTGGGTCAACGGGCAGATCGAGGCGGTCTACCGGGTGCTCGATGGCGAGATCGACCGGGCCGCGGTGGCCGACCTGCGCAGCCTGCTGCGCGACACCTCGGCGCACCAGCGCCGGATACAGGAACAGCGGCGCAAGACGGTGCGCCACCTGAAGCAGACGCTCTCGGAGATCGCCGAACTGATCGGCGGACTGAACGCCTCCACCGACACGTTCGCCGAGCAGATGACCGCCCATGCCTCGCGGATCGAGGAGGCGACGACGCTCAGCGACCTCGCCGAGACGGTCAAGGGGCTGCTCGAGGACACCCGGACGATGCGCTCGGCCGCCCGCGTCTCGCGCGATCGCCTCGCCCAGTCGCAGGGGGTCGCCGCGTCGCTCGAGCGCGAGGTGTCCCGGCTGGAGGAGCAGCTGGCGGTCGCCAGCACCGAGATGGTCACCGACCACCTGACCCGAACGATGAACCGGCGAGGTCTCGAGGAGGCGTTCCAGGGCGCCCAGGAGCGCGCGCGCCAGGGGGAGCGCGGGTTGGCGCTGGCGTTGATCGATGTCGACGACTTCAAGCGACTGAACGACGCGCTCGGACACAAGGCCGGCGACGACGCGCTGCGCCACCTGTCGGAGATCCTGAAGCACAAGTTGCGACCGACCGACGCGGTGGCCCGCTATGGCGGCGAGGAGTTCGCGCTGCTGCTGCCCGGTGCCGGCATCCAGGACGCGATGACCACGGTGGCCCGGCTGCAGCGGGAGCTGACCACGCACGTCTTCATGCACCAGGGAAGCCGCACCTTCATCACGTTCTCGGCCGGCGTCACGGAAGTCAGGGATGCCGACACGCTGAACAGCGCGATCGCACGGGCCGACGAGGCGATGTACCGCGCCAAGCGCGACGGCAAGAACTGCGTGCGGTCGGCCTGAACGGCCCGGGGGACAGCCTCCTAGCAGGCTGTTGATTTTCGCCACGGCACGATTGCCATGACTTCGTTTACTGGGCTACGCAGTGGGTCTTGAGCCGTTCC
>WBZM01000208.1_pt1 | contig 95037 bp, 67 predicted proteins | sample 5204271 | NCBI WGS metagenome assembly WBZM01 (sample SAMN12344346, study PRJNA552823) | activated sludge metagenome | biome: Activated sludge suspended growth; feature: Nitrification reactor; material: Wastewater; isolation source: activated sludge from nitrification reactor of wastewater...
GACGGGTGGACGCGACCGCGTTCCCGGTTGCGCCCCTGCACGCAATGAGGGCGTCATGTGCCGGTCAAAGTGCGCAACGTATTGGCCGTTGCTGTGGATTGTGCCGCAAGCTGGCGGGACAATCAAGCTGTATCTCCTTGTACATTTGAAGACAGGCCCATATAATCCCCTCGTTCTCAGTATGTAGTTTTCGATATTCAATGCGTTTTTGACAGAAGGCGGATTGTTTCCGAGGCCAGCGCCAGACCACTTTCTTTCAATGACCTGCCACGGTTAACAGGGGCTACAGGACGGGAGGATCGTCCATGACTACCATCGGACGTTACGAATTGCGCGGCGTGCTAGGCGAGGGCGGCATGGCGACGGTCTATCGCGCCTTTGACGCGATGCTCAACCGCGAAGTAGCGTTGAAGGTCATGGCTGCGCATTTAACACAGGACCCGTCTTTCTATCGCCGCTTCGAGCGCGAGGCCAAGGCCATCGCCACACTGGAGCACCCTGGCATCGTCCCGGTCTATGACTACGGCCTGACCGACAAGAAGCAGCCCTATCTGGTCATGCGCATGCTGCACGGCACGCTCTACGACCGGCTGGCCGCAGGCGGCATGACGCGCCAGCAGCTCTTGTCGGCCCTGGCCCAGGTCGCCTCGGCCCTCGACTATGCCCACGGCCGCCAGGTCGTCCACCGCGACATGAAGTCGGTCAACATCCTCTTCGACGAGAAGGGCAACGCTTACGTCTCCGACTTCGGCATCGCCAAGGTCGTCGACGCGACCACGAACCTGACCGGCAACTCCTTCATGGGCACGCCGGCCTATATGAGTCCGGAGCAGTTCACCGGCGGGGCGCTCGACGGCCGCTCCGACCAGTATAGCCTGGCCGTCGTCGCCTTCGAGGCGCTCAGCGGTCAGGTACCCTTCGCTGCTGAGACGATTCACGGGCTGATGTACCAGCACGTCCACGAGCCGCCACCCGACATCCACACCATCGACAAGTCGCTGCCGCCGGCCGAGTCGGCCGTGTTGCGGCGGGCGCTGGCCAAGCGTCCAGAAGACCGCTTCGCCAGCGTCAGCGACTTTATCGAGGCGTTACGACTGGCAGCCACGCCGGGCGCGGCCGCGGCGCAGACGCAGCAGTTACAGACCTACTACGACAGCGGCCGCTATGCCTATGAGCATGGCGACTGGCCGACGGCGGTCGATTTCCTCGGCCGCGTTGTCGCCGCCGACGCGAGCTACCGCGACGCCAACCAGCTTTACAAGACGGCCGTCATGCGCACACAGGTTGTGGCTGTGCCTCCTGTGGCCGCGCCCCCGCCTGCGCCGCCGATCGTCCGCGAGGCGGGCGGCCCCGTGGCCGCGCCCGCCCCGGCGGGCAAGAGCCGGCTGCCGCTGTTGCTGGGGCTGCTGGCGCTGCTGATCATCGGTGGCGCGGCGGCTTTCTTCTTCTTGCGGCCCGACGCGACCCCGGAGGCCACGCCGGTTGCCGTCGTCGCGCCGACGGAAATCGCCACGGAAGCGCCCACGGCCACGACCGCGCCCACGGAAACGCCTCTGCCTACTGAGCTGCCGCCTATCGCCGGCGCGGCCCGCGTCGTCGAAGCCGGTGCGGCCAGCTACCGGGTCGACGGTGGGGCGGCCCAGCCGTTGCCCAACGACACTGCCCTGCCGCTGGAACTAAACCGTACCGTCAATGTTGCCGTCGGCGAGGGCCGGCTGCAACTGGTGTTGCCCGACGGCACGCGGCTCTACCTGGACGAGGGCGCGGAGATCAGCCTGACCGCCAATCGCGCCGGTGTGCCGCTTGTCACCGTGGAGGAGGGGCGCGTGCTGGCCTGGAGCCATACAGACGGGCTTCAGTTGACCAGCGCCCTCGACGGCCGGGCGACGCTCCTCGGCTCAGGGGTGATGGGCGTCAACATGTTGCCCGGCCGGCTGAGCTTCGAGGTGGCCTGCCTGGAGGGCAGTTGCGCTGTCAGCGGGGCCGAGGACACAGCGGCTCTGCGCCTGCGCAATGGGCAGCAGTCGGTCATCGGCGGCGATGGTTTTGCCGCGCCGCCGGCCCGACTCGACCGCGCGGTCTACGCCGCCCTGGCCCCGGACGTGCTGGGCGAGGTGGACGCGATAGCCGAGGCGGCCGTCACTAAGGAAGCGACACCCGCGCCAACCGAGACCACCGCGCCGACCGAGACCCCCACCGTCGCGCCCACGGCGACGCCCGCCCCCACCGCCCGCCCGAACCCCAACGGCGGCCCCCAGAACACGACCGTCCTCGGCCCCAACGCCCTCGACTTCGAGGCGTTCGGCAATTGGGTGCGCGGCGACCAGGACAACGGCACATTCACCCGTTCGACGGCCCAAACCCACGGCGGCGCGGCCTCGGCCGAGCTGGCCTATGATTTTGGCACGGCCGACAACGACTTCGTGGTCTTCCAGCAGGAGCACGCCGTCAGCGGCCAGCCGAATGTGCTGCGGCTGTGGGTCTATGGCGATGGCTCTGGCCACTACCTCAATGCCTGGATCATCGACGATGGTGGCCAGACCTGGCAAGCACCCTTCGGCCGCGTGACCCACACGGGCTGGAAGCAGATGGAGGCGCGCATCGACGTGGGCCAGAACTGGCCCTGGACCCACATCAGTGGCCCCGACAACGGCCAGGTCGACTATCCCATCCGCTTCCGCGCCTTCGTGCTCGACGACCTCTCGAATGACTACGTCGGAAAGGGCAAAATCTACCTCGACGACCTGACCGTCGGGACGGGCGTGGCCGGCGCGCAGCCGACGACGGCCCCCGGGGCGACCGTGCCGCCTGGCGCGACCACTGCCCCCGGTGCGACTGTGTCGCCCGACGCTACTGCTACCGCCCCCACCGGCCAGGTCGGGGCCATCCTCTTCACCGCCGCGGGCACGCTCTACACAGTCGATCCCGGCGGCACGCCGATCAGCCTCGGCCCGGCCACCGCCGACACCTGCTCGGCCACGGCCTCGGCTGGCGGTGTCAGCTACGATCTGGCACCTCTGGGCAGCGGCTGCGCCGTCATCGGCGCTGGCCTGTCGCTATGCGCCTCGCCCAACGGGGCCTACGAGGTGCTGGTCTCGCCCGCGCCGGCCGGCACAACCGACCGGCCCATCTCTATCCGGCCGGCCGGCAGCGCGGAAAGCAACTTTATCGTCCAGACGGGCCTGAACGGCGGGCAGGGCATTGCCTGGTCGCCGAACAGCAGTTCATTCCTGTTCACCTCTGGCGGCGACATCGTGCAGGGCTTCGCCAACGGCAGCTACCAGACCATCGTCCGCGGCCAGCCAGCGCTGCAATGCCCGCGCTGGACACGCTGATGCCGCCGGCCGTTTTCTGTTATACTCCCGTTCTGAACGCTACTCGCGGGAGACATCTATGACATCGCACTTCACCATCGAGCGCATCGCCGAGCATGTCGGCCAGCGCGTCACCGTTCGCGGCTGGCTGCAGGACAGCACGCCCAAGGGCAAGCTGCTTTTCATGCGTCTGCGCGACGGCACGGGCATGACCCAGGCCGTGGCCTACCGCCCGGAACTGGGCGACGAGTTGTTCGAGCAGCTCAAGCGTCTCGGCCAGGAGTCGTCGCTGCTTGTCACCGGCACGGTCAAGGCCAACGACCGCGCCCCCGGCGTGCCGCGGGGGTATGAGATCGCCGTCGAGGCGGCCGAGGTGTTGCAAGACGCCCAGGACTACCCCATCACCCCCAAGTCGCACGGCGTCGAGTTCCTGATGGACAACCGCCACCTGTGGCTGCGCAGCAGCCAGCAGTGGGCTATCATGCGCGTCCGGGCCACGGTCAAGCGGGCCATCATCGACTTCCTCGACGGCCGCGGCTTCGTCAACATCGACACGCCCATCATCACCCCCAACGCCGCCGAGGGCACGAGCACGCTCTTCGAGGTGGCCTACTTCGATGAAAAGGCCTATCTGGCCCAGACCGGCCAGCTCTATAACGAGGCCAACATTATGGCCCTGGGCAAGGTCTACTGCTTCGGCCCCACCTTCCGCGCCGAGAAGAGCAAGACCCGCCGCCACCTGGCCGAGTTCTGGATGGTCGAGCCGGAGGTTGCCTTCTGTGACCTGGACGAACTGATGCGCCTGGAAGAGGACTTTGTCAGCGCTATCGTCGGCCGGACGCTGGCCGAGCGGGCCAACGAGCTGGAATTGCTGGAGCGCGACGTGACGCCGTTGCAGAACGTCGTCGGCCCCTTCCCGCGCATCAGTTACGATGAGGCGGTTCAGCGCGTCCTGGCCATCCGCGAGGCGACCGGTGACCCGGACCTCAAGGAGCAGTTGGCCATCGAGTGGGGCGACGACTTCGGTTCGCCGCATGAGACGGAACTGACCAAGCAATTCGACCGGCCGGTGTTCGTCTATGGCTACCCGACGGCCGTCAAGGCGTTCTACATGGAGCCGTGGCCGGGGCGGCCGGAGATTTGCAAGAGCGTTGACTTGCTGGCCCCGGAGGGCTATGGCGAGATCATCGGCGGCAGCGAGCGCATGAGCAACCCAGAGGTGCTGCTGGCGGCTATCCGTCGCCACGAGTTGCCGGAGGCCAATTACCAGTGGTACATCGACCTGCGCCGCTACGGCAGTGTGCCCCATAGCGGCTTTGGCCTGGGGCTGGAGCGGACGGTGGCCTGGATTTGTGGGCTGGAGCACATCCGCATGACCAGTCCCTTCCCGCGCACCCTCAACCGGCTGACGCCGTAAGAAGGGGCTAGGTTCCAGGTTCCAGGGAAGAACCTCTTTCCTGGAACCTGGAACCTCTCTCAGCGCCAGCCCCAGCAGTGACGCCGCACGGGGTCGGCCGCGGCGGTGTTGTCGAGCCAGAAGTCGTCGTCGGGCAGGGCGTCGGTGGTGGCGGCGACGGAGTGGACGTGGTAAACGGTGGCCAGGCCGGGGTAGGAGGGGGAATCGACCGCCCGGTCGTAGGGCGGCATGGCTTCGCATAGTGCCGTATCGGGTACGACGAGACTCAATTCCTCCAACAGACAGCGCCGCGCCGCGTCCAGCACCCCCTCCCCGCCCTTCAGCTTCTCCGACGGCGGCCAGCCTCGCGCTCGGCGGCGGCCGTCGGCCATCTCCTGTTCCAGTTCCGTCAGTTGCCGCTCGCCACGCTGGATGAGCACCTGGACGACGGTCACCGCTCGCCGCGGCGGGTCGCCGGTGAGCGTCGTCTCCCCGGAGGCCAACTCGGCCCACAGGTCGGCCGGCGTCTTGGCTCCCCCCTGGCCCCAGCGTTCCAGCGGCACGCCCGCGGCCGCCAGCCAAGCCACCAACGCGGCCAAATCCTCAAATGTCATTGACTCTTCCATCATCAGTTCTCGGCCGTCGTCCGCGCCCCGTCCACCAAATAGCGCTCATATTGTCCCAGCGCCGCGCCGAACCCGGCCCGGCCAAAGCCGAAGCGAACACTGTGGTCGTCCGCGCCCAGGAAGGGGCCAGGCAACAGCAACACCCCGGCGTCGCGGGCCAGGTCGTGGCAATAGACCGTGGCCGACGGCGCGTCCAGCCCGACCAGAGCCACCGAGCCGGCGCGTGGCGGCCGCCAGTCGAAGCGCGCCGCGTGGCGAGCGAAGAACGTCTCGGCCAGCCGCAGGTTGGCGGCGATCTGCGCCCGGCTGCGTTCGACCAGCGGCGCGTGGGCCAGCAAGGCCGCCGTAGCCAGCCGCTCCGTCGGCGCGGGCGGGCAGATGGTGGTGTAGTGCTTCCAATTGATGAGCGCGGCGCGGACGGCCGGGTCGCGCACGAGCAGCCAGCCCGCACGTAGCCCCGGCAGGCCGTGGGTCTTTGACAGGCCGGCCAGGACGATGGCCCGCTCGTAGCCCTCGGCGGCCGAGGGTAGGCGGTCGGCCGAGAGCGTTTCCAGGCCGCGATACATCTCGTCGCACAGCAGCCAGGCCCCGCGGGCGCGAACGATATCTAGCAAGGCGGCGAATTCGGCCGGGCGGGGCAGGTAGCCGGTCGGGTTGTGGGGGAAGTTGACCACGACCAGGCGCGTGTCCGGCCGCATCAGCCGCTCCAGCTCGGCCGGGTCGAGCGCCCAGCCGCCGGCGACGGCGCGGACAGGCCAGGGCGTCACGTTGCCGCTGACATGGGTGGCCAGGTTGAGCAGCGAGTCATAGGCCGGGGTCAGGACGACGACGTGGTCGCCCGGCTCCAGCAGCGTTCGCATGGTCAGATAAATGCCCTCTTCCGGCGCGCCCAGGACGACGACCTCGTCCGCGCTGACGCCGCGGTAAAGCGCGGCGATGGCCGCCCGCAGCGCCGGGTCGCCCTGCGAGTCGGTGTAGCCGAGGCGCTGGCCCAGCAGGTCGGCCGCGTCCATGCCCGCCAGCCGCAGCAACTCGCCGGTCGTCAGCGTCTCGCAGTCCGAGGCGCAGAGAAGATAAGGCGTGGTGAATTCGTAGCGGGCGAAGAATTGCTCGGTGGCAAAGGGCTGAATGTTCATGCAGGTTGTTTCCCAGACACGTCTCTGTCGCTCTCGCTCGTGCGACGAACTCTTAAGAGGGACCGTAAGTCGCTTTCCCTACACTGACCATGCTGTTGGGCGAAACTTAGGCAATGGCAATCATGCTATTTTGCCTCGTATGCTGCCCGATGGCCAGAACATCCCGAGGCGGGCCAACCAAGCTGCCGTTACCGCCTGATGCGCGTTAATGACCGCCAGGGCTGACACGCTGCCCTTTGCCGTGGCGATGCGTTATGGGATGTATCCTTGCCGGCCAGCCCCGTCTGTGTTGGCTCCAGGGTCGGCCGATGTTCCGAGAGGTGATGACGTGACGATGATGAATGCTACGCGCGGCGCTCGTGCCGACCAGATGACGCCGGCGCTTCAGAACGCCACCGTCCGGCTGCCCAATTTCGTCGTGGCTGGCATCCTGAAGGGCGGCACCACCTCGCTGAACTTCTCGCTGAAGCAGCACCCCCAGATCTACATGTGCCCCATGAAGGAGCCGCGTTACTTCGTCTATGAGAGCGACAACCCCGACCATGTCGAGGGGCGCGGCTTGCATTTCCCCATCAAGACGTGGGAGCAATACGTGGCCCTGTTCGCCGGGGCGGGCGACCAGCCGGTGGTCGGCGAGGTGTCACCCCACTACATGATCAGCCCCATCGCCCCACAGGGCATCCATGACCGCCTGCCGGACGTCAGACTGCTGTTCAGCCTGCGCCAGCCAGTCAAGCGGGCCTACTCCGTCTACTGGCACCAGGTGCGGCTGGGCAACGAGAACCGGCCGGTGGAGGAGGCCTTGGGCGAGCACGAATACGCCGTCACCCACGGCCTCTACGCCCGCTGGCTACGCAACTGGTATGCGCTCTTTGCTCCGGAGCAGATCAAGGTCGTCCTGTTCGACGACTGGCAACGCGACCCGCAGGGAACCTATGCCGACATCTGTCGCTTCCTGGAGATCGACGACACCTTCGTGCCCGATATGGCCGTGCGCAACAAGGGTGGGGCGATGAAGAACGCGCGGCTCGGCCGCCTCTACGAGCGCCTGAAGAAACACCCCCTGAGGCACGCGTTCGATCCGCTTGTGCCCCAGAGGGTGCGCTCGGCCCTGATCAAGACCCATGACCAGAACCTGCAAGAGCCGCCGCCGATGCCGCCGGCGCTCCAGCAACGTCTGAATGCCTTCTACCGCGAGGACATCGCTGAACTGGAGCAGATGCTCCACCGCGATCTGTCAGCCTGGCGCGGTTAACGCGGTTGTCCTAGAGGAGGGCTGACTCCATCAGCCACTGGTCCTCCAGATCGTCATCGACGGTCAACAGCGCCTCCAGCTCTTCCCGTTCGTCGAGCCAACGCAATTCCAGACCCCCCAGGCGCAGAATGACACGCTGGACATCCTGGATGGTGGCAAAGTTGAGAATATGGGCCGGCACCTCGCTCCAGAGCATGACGCAGGCCATATCGGGGAATTGGGTGCCGAAGGCAACGATATCTTCCGGCTCCAGCTGTACAACGACAAAGCGTCGGAAGTCGTCGGGGATCGTGAGGTCAGTGACACCCTCGACCGCGATGAAATCTTCGCGTGTCTCCGAGTCGCTTTGTCCCTGATCGTCGGTCACTGTCAGCGTGACCGTGAACAGGCCCTCCGCGGCGTAGGTGTGCGAAGGGTTTGTCTCCGTCGATGTCTGGCCGTCACCGAAGTCCCATAGCCACGAGACGATGGGCCGGTCGGCCGTGCTCTTATCAACAAAGTCCACCGTGTGCGGCACGCGCCCCGAGGCCTGTTTGCCGCCGATGCTGAAGTTGGCCGTCACAGACGTGGCGGTTCCATTGAACTCGTGCGCCCCAATGTCTCGCTTGCTGTCGCGGTTAGCGCCGAAGAAGTCCTTGCGGATTTCGGGCGGTTGGATGTTATTGATGCGCGAACCATCGCTGGCCTGGCCGATGGCCAGGGTGCTACGCTGCGTCAGGCTATAGTTGCGCACATCGATGTTGGATTCGGGCTTGGGGAAATTGGGCACGAGATTGGCCAGGCCGTTGGCCAGGTTCGGATCGCCAACGCGATCATTCGGCCCCCGCAGGGCTGCATCCGGCTGGGTGCTCCAGACGTTGTTGCGGAATGCAATCCCGCTCAGGTCGCCACCCACGGCGCTGATGCGCTGGGCGTTGAAGATGATGTTGTTCTCGAACAGGCTGTTGCGATGGTTGCGGCCCTGCATATTGCCCACAATGCCGATGCCTACCTGCGTCTTCTGGCGGCCGACAAAGGTGTTGTAGCCAATGTAGCAGTTATCGAGTTGCGTGTCGTAGTTCTGGACGTTGTTGCGGACGCTAAAGAGGGTGCCCAGGCCGACGACGATATTATTGTAGATCTGGCCTCCCGAACTATGTGGCCAGCTGCCGTCTCTGGGGTTCTCGTCGCCGATGGCGATGCCCGCCGGGGGCTTATCATCTACGCCCACGAAATCGGGGACATAGAGGTGATAGACGAGGTTGTTGCGGATGGTGACGTCGATCGACCGGTTGATGTAAATGTGGACATGGTTGCAGGTGTGGACGACATTGCCTTCTACCAGGGTGCGATAGCTGGCCTTGCCGATGTTGATGCCTTCCCCATGCCCAAAAGCCAGGACGTTGTTGCGGATAATGCCGTCGCGTGTCCGTCCCATCTTGAGGACGCCGGTGACGCTTTCCTTGCCCCCGCCGCGGAGCGAATCGTAGAAACGAACGCTGGCCCGGGTGCAAACGTTGTTCTCCAGCACCACGTTGTCGATGAGCGCGCCGGATGTGTTGACCTTGATGGCGGTGTTATAGACAAAGTCGATGCGGCAATTGCGCACCGTGCAGTTGCTTTCGCTGATGGAGAAGGCGCTGCCAGCCAGGTTTTGCACAGTCAGGCCGTCGACCGTAATGCCCGGCTGTCCTAGGATAAACATCGAGCCGGTGTTGCCACCGGGCAGGAAGTTGGTCGTTGCGTCCGGGTGGGGTAGCTTCCCGCCCTTGAACAGCCCCTCGTGATAACGGCCGTCAATCACCGGCGTGTGGCCCGTGTCCGCGCGCCAGGTGGTGTTTGGCGTCCGCAAGCGCACCGTCTCCTGATAGACCGCGGTGCGAATGCGCACTTCGTCGCCGGCACTGACCCGGTCGCTGGCCTTGCCCAGCGTTTTCCACGGCCGAGCGCTGCTGCCATCGGCCGAATCACTGCCCGAATTACCGTCCACAAAATAAGTTGCCATAGCTAATCCTGATCTTCCCTAAGGATGCATATCGAGCTTTCATTGTGCATAACTAGCGCCAGCCACTAAGCGACCTCTAATGCATCCACCCAGACAAGCCGCACTTGCTCCCTTTCGCAAGACTCGCGCACATCGTCCAGGACGCTAAACAGGAGCATGTGATAGGGGTCCTGATTCCACATGATGGTGCAACGCATGTCGGGATACTGTAGGCCAAAGCCCACGACCGTCGAGTCGGTTACATCTACCAAAACGAACCGCGCGAATTCCGACGGCAAGGGCGGCACGGGCGAACTGACGACGACGATAAACCCTTCCTTTGTGGCTTTGGCCGTGTTGCCGGCGGTGTCGGTAATGGTGAGGGTGACCGTGTAGATTCCCGGCGCCGGGTAGATAGTCGTGGGGTTGGGCCGGTTCGATGTCTGACCGTCGCCAAACTCCCAGAAGTAGCTGGCAATGCCGGCCACAGCCGTGCTGCTGGATGCGTCGAACTCGACCTTATGGGGCGCGACCCCATAGGCTGAACCGGACAGCAGTCCGAACTCGACGATGATTGCGCTCTCGCCGTCGGTGCCGGCCTCGTAGTTGTGCACCACTTCGGCCGCCGATAGCGCCCGCGAATAGACCGCCGCCAGACGAAAGACGCCCAGCCACGGCCGGTCATTGCTCAGCTCGTTGGCCAGCAACAATGGCATGCGGTCATCCCAGGTGCTGAAATCGCCCGCGATGTTCAGTACGCCGCGATCCTGCCCGTTGACATAGAGCGTGGCTCGCCCGTCGGCGCGACGCGTGTAGACCACGTGGGTTAGCTCGGTCGTGGCCACGCCGATCGGTGTCACCACCGCGGGCAGCCCGTTGGTAGAGGTTTTCGCCGTCCGTAACCGGGTCATATAGAGATCGGTGGAGCGGTTGCCGTATAATCCCTGGCCCAGGGTAACATTCCGCTCGGCCTTGCTGGACGAGACAGAGAGGATGCGCGCCGGCCCATCCTGGCTGACATTGGCCGGCTGAATCCAGGCTTCAAGCGTCACTTCCTTGCTGGCGCGGCAAGCATCGATCAACTTGCGCGCCGGCTTCTCCGAGGTGATGAGCGTGGGCGCGGTCACGCTCAATCCGTCGCTCTGCCAGGCGACGTTGGCCGCATCGACGATGCGCAGATGGAGCGGCTCGCCCACGCCGCCGACATCGCGCACCTGTTGTCCCTGACCTTCCTTGAAGTCGTAGAGGACTTGCAGACCCTGGCTCACGCGCACGCCGGCATCGGGCAGGCCCGTGTCGTCGACCGGTTCATCGCCCTCTGTAGCCGGAAACTCATTGGCCCCCAGGTCGGGACGGCTATCGCGCGGCGTGCCCCAGAAGTCGACGGGTGTGTCGCCGTTGTGGCGAATGCCGCGGTTGATGGCCACTGAGCCATCGACTAGTTTGTAGGGATCGCTGGTCACTGCGCCGGGAACGACCGGCGCGGCGACATTGACCAGGCCCGCCTCCGCCTCGATGACATCGCTGGCCGGGTTGTAAGGCCCTTCGCCCGGATAGTTAGACCACAGGTTGTGCCGCCAGACGACACCGCGGCCGGCCGTGGCCAGAATCGCCTCGTCGCCGTTGTTGGAAACGATCAGGTTGTTCTCGATGTAGCTGTGCTGGCTGGTCTGGCGCAGTCCGATGTGGATGGCTTCGAGAGTGCTGTTGAGAATGGTGTTGTGGGCCAGACGAAAGTCGCTCAGCCGGCCGGCCGCGTGGCTCGTCTGGAAACCCACGCCGCAGCCGACGACGATGTTGTTGCTAATCTGCACGTTCCGCGAGTGCCAGGTGCCGCCGTCTCGATAGGGTAACAGGTCGCCCTTGGTGATGCCCGGGCCACGCTGGCCCATCAGGTTCAGATACTCCTGCCGCCCGGTGTGGTAGCACAGATTGGCATCGACGGTGACATCGTGGGCCGAGACGACACCGATCTGCCCATTGCGATTGTCATAGCAGGTGTTATGCACCACGCTGACCCGCTGGCAACCGACGGTGACGACGATACCCTGATCGGAGTTCTCATAGACCCGGTTCTCGCGAATCGTCACATCGCTGCTGCGCTGGATCAGCAGGGCCACATTCTGCCGCCCCGGGCCATAGGCCATGAACCGGCGGGCGCAGTTGCGGATAACGCATTTCTCGACCAGCAGATTGTCGTTCTGAATAGCCTGTAGCCCGCCGGCGAAGCAGGTCTCGATGGCGCAGCCGCTGGCGGTGACACGGCTTGATTGCGTGACGACCAGGCCGCGGCCGCCGGAGTTGCGAATGGTCAGGCCGCTCAGGGCGACATCCTGGCTCTGATGAATGACGACCAGGGCGGCATCTTCGGCGATGCTGAGGCCGGCCCCGTCCAGGATTGGCTGTTCGCCCTCATAGGCGGCCAGGCGAATCGGGGCTTCGGCCGTGCCCGGCTTCTGGATGTAAAGCCGCTCGGCATAGACGCCGGCGCGGATGCTGACGCTGTCGCCGGCTTGCAGCTTGTTGATGGCTGCCTGAATGGTGCGCAAAGGTAATGCCGGGTCGGCCCCCGGGTTATTGTTGTTTCCGTTCGTGGCGGAAACATAGTACGTTGTGCCCATGACAAAAACCTCTTCCCTGGCGGCCTGAATCGGCCGCGCAATAGCCTGGCATCATCCCCGCGACCGGGAAGACGAATACATCGTCGCCGCGGGCCACGCAGGACACACCACTTATGCAATTCGGGTACTACTCTACCTACCCTACCCATCCTCCAAACGAAACTGGCATAGAGGAGCGTTGATGATCGCATTATAGAGAGCGAGAGGAGCTTGCACAAGTACTATTGTGCTATTACAACACTTCTCAATGTAAAAACATTCCCGTGCGGCCGGAAAGCGGCCGGCCCTGCTCTTAACTCAGGCCGTAAGGTGCGCCACCTACTATAAGGCACAGGTCTAAGCCATGGACCGGGCCGTGAAGAAAACGTTAGGGCGTTCGTAAGTTTCTGCGGTTATGAATAGTGGAGAGCGCAATGAGCGGGCCCACAGCCATGAGTAATGTATTGGAATCTCCAAGTAAAGAGGAAACTAGCGCAATGGAAGAGCAAAAAATGTTCCAGTGGTCGGCCGGTCCAGCGATCGGCGCTCACCAGGATACGACCGATGAGTTTTACTTCATCGCCAAGCGGGTGGTGGACTTGCTCGTCGTCGTGTTGTCGCTGGTCTTCCTGTTGCCCTTGATGGCTTTCATGGCGCTGCTGATCAAGTGGGATTCGCCCGGCCCGGCCATCTTCCGGCAGGAGCGGGTGACGGCTCGCCGCCGGGTGCGCAATGGCCAGGTGGTCTGGGAAGAAGTCCCCTTTACCATTTATAAGTTCCGCACCATGCGCACCGACGCCAAGTCAACTCTCCACCGCCAGTTCATCGAAGCCTACATCGCCGGCGATGACAACCGCATGGTTGAGCTACAGTCGGCGCAGCAGGCCGAGGATGCCAAGTACAAACTGGTGGCTGACCCGCGCGTGACGCGCGTCGGCAGCTTCCTGCGCAAGACCAGCCTCGACGAACTGCCCCAGCTCTGGAACGTCCTGCTGGGCGACATGAGCCTGGTCGGCCCGCGGCCGCCCATCCCCTACGAAGTCGAGCTTTACCAGCCCCACCACCACGACCGGTTGCGCACCATCCCCGGTCTGACCGGCTGGTGGCAGGTGAAGGGACGGAGCGCAACCAGCTTTGAGGAGATGGTGCACATGGATGTAGAATATATCCAGCAGCAATCGTTCTGGCTGGACATCAAAATCATCATCATGACCGTTACGGCTGTCACGAACGGCAAAGGTGCTCGCTAACATGACCGATCTCCGTATCGGCGCCATTGGCTGCGGCTATTGGGGCCCAAACCTTATTCGCAACTTCGTTGAAATTCCAGGCGTTAACGTCGTCGTCGTCTCCGACCTGCAAGTTGAGCCGATGAACCGCATACGACAGCGCTTCCCGCAGATCGAACACTCGGTGCGCGACTACCGCGAACTGTTCGACATGGAGCTGGACGCGGTGGTCATCGCCACGCCGCCGGCCACCCACCACGCCATCGCCCGCGATTGCCTGGAGCATGGCCTGCACGTCCTGGTCGAAAAGCCCATCACGCTGAACAGCGAGGACGCCATCGATCTGATTCGCGTCGCCGAGGCGGCCAACCGCATCCTGATGGTGGGCCATACCTTCGAGTACAACCCGGCCGTCCGCGCCCTCAAGCAGATGATCCAGAACGGCGAGATGGGCGACATCTATTACATCGACGCCATCCGCGCCAGCCTGGGTCTATTCCAGACCAAAGCCAATGTCATCTGGGACCTGGCCCCGCACGACATCTCCATCTTGCGCTACCTGCTGGGCGTTGACCCGATCAGCGTTAGCACCCACGCCGCCAGCTGCGTCCAGGAAGGCATCGAAGACGTGGCCTATACCACGTTGACCTTCCCCAACAACGTCCTGGCCCACATCCGTTCCAGCTGGCTCGATCCGTCGAAGCAGCGCCGCATCACCGTCGTCGGCAGCAAGAAGATGGTCATCTACGACGATGTGGAGCCGCTGGAGAAGGTGAAGATCTACGATAAGGGTGTCAAGGCCATCCGCCACACCGATACCTTCGGTGAGTTTAGCTTTGCCTACCACTATGGCGATGTGGTCATCCCCTACATCCGCTTCGAGGAACCACTGCGCGTCCAGTGTCAGCACTTCCTGGACTGCATCAACGAAGGCAAGCGCCCGCGCACCGACGGTTTCAACGGTTTGCGCGTCGTCCAGGTCGTTGAGGCGGCGCAGCAGTCGTTGCGCCTCGGCGGGCAGTCAGTGGCCGTGTCCAAGAACGGTCATCCACAGGGCCAACCGGCGGCCGAAAAGGAACTTGTCCATGCTTAATTCGCTCGACCCCCTCATCCTGGAAGAGCCGGAAGCGGTTGACGAGTCCGTCGCTATTGGCTACCCCACCGGCCGGCCCATCGCCGACCGCGCTCTGCGCATCGGCCGCGACGCCCACCTGCGTTCCGGCACGGTTGTCTATGTCGGCACAACCATCGGCCGCGGCCTGCAGACCGGTCACAACGTCGTCATCCGCGAGGAGAACGTCATCGGCGACAACGTCGGCATCTGGAGCAACTCGGTCATCGACTACGGCTGTCGCATCGGCAACAACGTCAAGATTCACAGCAACGTCTACGTGGCCCAGTTCACCACCATCGAGGACGACGCTTTCCTGGCTCCTGGCGTGACGATTGCCAACGACATGCGCCCGCTCTGCGCCGAGTGCACCCACGCCGGCGGGCCGACCATCAAGCGCGGCGCGCGCATCGGCGTCAACGTCACCATCCTGCCCGGCGTCACCGTGGGCGAGTATGCCCTCGTTGGCGCGGGGTCGGTCGTCACCAGGGACGTGCCGCCCCATGCCGTCGTCTATGGCAACCCGGCGCGCGTGGTCACGACTGTCGATGACATCGACTGCCCCCTGCACCCCGGCGAGAAGGCCTATGTAAATGGCCTGAAGAACCATTGCGGTGCCCACTAGACGCCCGACAATGGACGACCTGCCGCCCAACAGCGGACACCTGCGCCTGGCCTGGGTGTCGCCCATCACCCCATCGAAACTCGATTCGGTGACGTGGCTCGACACGACGCGCGAACTGCGCCGGCTGGGCATGGACGTGACGCTGTTGGCGGCCGGCCCCGCCGGAACCCACGCCTACCGTGGCATCGAAGTCGTCAACATCCCGCGGCCGGAGATCTACTTCATCAGCCGCCTGGTGTTCCACCTGCGCATCCTGCGCTACCTTTGGCCACGCCTGGGGCAATACGACGCCATTCTCTTCCATCCCATTTCGGCCATCTGGCTGTTCCCGCTGCGTCTGGCCGGCCGCCGCCGGCCCGCGCTGGTGATGGACTCGCGCGACCTGCTTGACTTTGGCACAACGACGCTCAAGGCCCGGCTACGTAACGGCCTGGAGCGCCTGACTTACCGGCTGGCGACGCGCCTGGCCGACGGCCAGACAGCCATCACGCCCCGCCTGGCCCAACTGGTCGGCATCCCACCGCGCCAGCTCTGGGGCATCTGGCCCTCAGGCGTAAATCCCGACGCTTTCGCTGTGTCACGGACGACGCGGCGCTGGCCGGCCGAGGGCGAGCCAGTGCGACTGGTCTATGCCGGCATCTTCCTGGAGCAGCGCCACCTGCTGCCGCTGGCGCGGGCCGTCCGGCGGGCCAACGATGAAGGCATGGCCTTTACTCTGTCGCTCTATGGCGACGGCCCCTATCGCCCGGCGCTGGCCGCCTACGCCGCCACTGCCGGTGATTGTGTGCGCGTCGAGGAGCCGATCCCCTATGAGGCTATTCCGGCTATGCTGGGCACCGCCCACATCGGCGTCACCTCGTTGCCCTCGCCCGACGACATCAAGTATGAAGCGTCCAGCCCGCTGAAGCTGTTCGAGTACATGGCCGCGGGCCTGCCGGTGTTGGCGACCCGCAATCGCTGTCACAGCGACGTGGTCAGGGCGGGGGACTATGCCTTCTGGGCGGCCACGCCGACGGAAGAGGACTTGCTGGCGGCGCTGCGCGACGCCTGGGCCGCGCGGGACCGCCTGGCCGCGCTGGGCGCAGACGCCTACGCCGCTGTCCACGACTGGACATGGGCCGCCTCGGCGCGCAAACTCTATGGAGCCTTTGCCGCCGGATTGCGACGCTCGTCCAGCGCCACGGCGGCCGCTCTGCCGCCGCGCCGCGCCGGCGGCTAAGGCCGTCGTCTCGCTTCTGACAGGGCGAATTTTCGCCCGGCCCAACCTGTAAGACGGTTCGTAAGGTCATTCTCCTATTCTGCAAGATGGAAATCGGGCGCTCCTGGAGAGTTTCCTCCCCTGCGCGCCCATCAACCAGCCATTGGCCACGCTGTAAATGACGGAACCTGCCATCCGGTTGGGTAGCTAGAAGGTCTGAAGTAAGAAGCTGAGTAGATATCGGAGGTACGAAATGTCACGGAAGGTTCGGAGTGTGATCGTTGTTGAGACCCTGTTGATCGCGCTGATCGCCAGCATCCAGGCGGCCTATGCCGCGCCGCGCGGATACATTGACCCCAGCACCGGTGGAATGCTTTTCCAGGTTCTGGCTGTCGTCGTGACCATGGCGTCCGGCCTGATCTTCCTGTTCTCCAACAGGATCAAGATGCTCTTCAATCGTGGCGGCAGCACCGACGCGGCCGAGGACGACAGCAACATGCTGCTGACGCAGATGGATGATGTCACGACCGACGAGGATGACGAGGACGACAAGCCCGCCAACGTCCTGAAGTAAGAACCGACAGCTTTGCCTATCGGCTATCAGACCGGCCCCGGCCGGATTTACGAGACCCAACGATGCGTGTACTGATTATCGGCCTTGACGCTTTTGACCCGGTCACTTTCGAGCGACTGAACAACGCCGGCCGGATGCCACATCTGAGTAAGTACGTAGCCAAGAACAGCTACACTCGCTTCAAGGTGTCTAATCCGCCGCAAAGCGAAGTCTCCTGGACCAGCATTGCCACCGGGCTAAACCCCGGCGGCCACGGCATGTTCGACTTCGTCCATCGCAACCCTGCCAACTATGCGTTGAATGTTTCGCTCCTGCCCACCAAGGCCGGCTTGACGGGTACACAGTTCGCGGAACCCTACAATGCCAAGACGATCTTCGAGCAGACGGTGGACATGGGCTTGCCGGCCACAGCGTTGTGGTGGCCAGCCTTGTTCCCCGCCCGCTTGAAGTCGATGGTACGTAGTCTGCCGGGGCTGGGCACACCCGACCTGCTGGGTCGCCTCGGCGTCGGCGTCTACTTCACCACCAGGCCCGACTACAGCGACAACGGCCGCAAAACGCCCGTCGTCGCCCTCCAGAAGAACGGCAAGGCCTATAGCGGCCAGCTCGCCGGCCCTATGCGCAAAGGCAAGGCCGGCCTGGAGCCATCGACCCTCGATGTGCGCATCGAGCCGACCTCGGCCAAGGCCGCCCGCGTCTCCGTCGGCAAGCAGGCGTTTGACTTGCAGGTGGGCCAGTGGAGTCCGCTGTTCGAATTGTCGTTCAAGGTCAACATGCTCCTGTCGATCAAGGCGATCACTCAGGTCATCCTGGTTGAGAACGGCGCCGACGTGAGCCTCTATGTCTTCCCGCTGAACATCCATCCGCTGGCCCCGCCGTGGCCCTATGGCACACCGCGCGACTTCGTCGGCCAGGTATGGAAAGACTGTGGCCCGTTCTACACCATCGGCTGGCCACAGGACACCACGGCTCTGGAAGACGGCTGCATCAACGACGAGCAGTTTCTGGCCCTGTGCAAGAACGTTGACCGGCTGCGCGAGAGCGTGCTCATGAACCAGCTCGATCGCTTCAACCAGGGCGTCCTGGGTTGCGTCTTCGACACGCTGGACCGTATCCAACATATGTTCTTCCGCGACCGCCTCGACGTGATCGAGAAGTGGTATGAGGACATGGATGCGCTGATCGGCCGCATCGAAGACCGCTTGCGTCAACGCGATCTGCTGAACAAGACCAAGATCATCATCCTGTCCGACCACGGCTTTTCGCAGTTTGACACGAAGGTACACGTCAACCGCTGGCTGCTCGACAACGACTACATGGTCGCCCCGTCTGGCGCTGGCGGCAAGGGTAGCATGATGGTGGCCAACTGGTCGCGCACCCAGGCCTATGCCATTGGTCTGAACAGCATCTACCTGAACCTGGCCGGGCGCGAGGGGCAGGGCAGCGTCTCGCCGGATGAGAAGGCGGCGGTGGCCAACCGCATCCGCGACGGTCTGCTGCAATGGCGCGACGAGCGCGGCCGCCAGATCGTCGGCCACGTCTGGCACCAGCACGAGGCCTTCGACGGCCCGCTAACCAGCTATGGCCCAGACCTGGTCGTTGGCTTTGCCCCCGGTTTCCGTGCCTCGGCCCAGACCGGCCTGGGCGAGTGGGAGTCGGTGGCCCTGGAACCCAACCGCGACCACTGGGGTGCCGATCACTGCATCGACGCCACCGCGGTTCCCGGCGTGCTGTTTACCAACGCCGCTGCGCTGGCCGATTTCCCCAACCCGTCATACCGTGATATCCCGGCGTTATCGATCGGCACACAGCCTGACGATAGCCACTCGACCCCCACGCCCACATCCAGCGGCGACGAGGACGAACAGGCCGTCGAAGAGAGGTTGAGAAGCCTTGGCTATCTTTAAGAATCGCTTCCGTTCGCGCAGTGAGGTGCTGGCCCTGTTTGCGGCCGCCTCGCTGCCTATATTTGCCTGGGCCATCGCGCTCATCGTCATCTATGCTCCCCAGTACATCCTGAGGCTGAACCTCTGGGATACAGTGGGCGTGGTGGCCTATGTGCTGGCCTACGCCCTACTGGAGACGCTCATCGTCTTTGCGATCGTGATGGTCATTCTCCTGATCCTGCCGGCGCGCTGGCATAGTAGCAAGACCGTCCCATTGACGGCTGCCTACCTTATGCTGACGACCGTGCTCGTTGTCTTTCTGAACGTTGCGCAGGAGAAAGCCATCGTGCGGGGCAAATTCACGGAGACATTCATCGCCCTGGCGGTATATGGGCTTCTGCTCATCCTCGCCACGGTGGCGATCCGGCGCAGCGATCGGATCACCCGGCTATTCTCCGGTGTGCTCGAACGCTTTATACCGCTGGTGTTTCTCTACAGCTTCTTTGCGCTGGTGGGGGTAGTCATCGTTGCCTTCCGCAACCTTGCGGCCTGAGCTGAATCCGTTGGAGTAAGAGTATCGCTATGCCGAAATTAACCCGTAGGGAGTTCCTCATCTCTCTAGGCACACTGCCGTTCGTCAAGCTGGCCATCCCGCAATTGATGATCCCGGCGACCCGACAACTGGCGCAACAGCCCGGAGGAGAGGCAACCAGCAACCAGCCGAATATCCTGATGATGGTGTTCGATACGTTCTCGGCCAACCACCTGGCAACCGAGGGTTATCGGCGCGACACTGCGCCCAACCTGGCTCGCCTGGCCGAGAAAGCTACTGTCTTCCATAATCACCACGCCGCGGGCAGCTTCACGTCGCCGGGCACGGCTTCGCTCCTGACCGGTCTGTATCCGTGGACGCATCGCTCCATCCAGACCTATGGCCATGCCTTGCCGCGTGTCGCCGAGAACAACATCTTCAACCTGTTGCCGGACACTTACTACAAGGTGGCCTATACCCATAACCCGTTGGCCTCGGCCTTGCTGCATCAGTTCCGGCGTCAGATCGACGAGCTGAAGCCCCGGCGCGAGTTGACGGTGATGGATGGGCTGTGGAGTGATGTGCGCTTCGCTAACGACTATCCGGTGGCGATCAACGCGGAGCGGCTGATCGGTGGCCTGAACCTGCCGCCCAGCGCCACTTACCTGGACCTGTTCCGGAGCTTACGGGCCAACCTGGCGCGCAACAAGTATGAGCACGCGTATGCCGATCTGTTTCCCCGCGGCATGCCGGAAGACGGGGCGGACATGCTCTATGGTCTGTATACCATCGAGGATGCCATCGACTGGGTTGCCGAACTGAGCACGACCTACCCAACGCCCTTCTTCAGCTACATCCATCTCTGGCCGCCGCACGCGCCCTACGCCACCCGGCGCGAGTTCATCGATATCTTCCAGGATGGTTGGCAGCCGGCCGAAAAGGCCCTTAACCCGCTGGATACTGAAGGCGTGCCTCAGGTGAAGCTCAACGAGTCACGCCGTCTCTACGATGAGTATGTCTCCTATGTCGATGCCGAGTTCGCCCGCCTCTATGACCTGCTGGAGAAGAGTGGCGCGCTGGAGAATACCTATCTCATCCTGACATCCGACCACGGCGAGCTGTTCGAGCGCGGCATTGGCGGTCATACAACCTCGGTGCTGTATGACTCCATCCTGCATGTGCCCATGATGGTCTGGAAGCCGGGCCAGACCGAGCGTGTCGATGTCTACGAGCAGACCAGCGCGGTCGATATCATGCCGACGCTGTTGCACCTGACTGGCCAGCCGATTCCTGAGATCACCGAGGGTGTTGTCCTGCCGACTTTCGGCGGCAACGTGCCGGCCGACCGGGATGTCTTTGGCGTCGAGGCCAAGCGCAACAACGCCTTTGCGCCGTTGAGCGTAGCCACGCTGGCGGTTCATCGTGGCCCCCACAAGCTGGTGCAGTACTTCGGCTATAAAGGTCTCTCGCCTGGGGAAAGTTACTACGAGCTGTTCGACCTGGAGAACGATCCCGACGAGTTGGACAACCTGTACAAGACACGGACATCGCTGGCGCGCGACTTGCAGGAACTGTTGCGTCTCAAGCTAGATGAGGTCAACCGCAACTTCAGAGCCGCCTAGCCCGACACCTCACTCGGCTATGCTGACCGAATGAGCCTGCCTGACAGGCGTGGGCGGCCGGTGGGCAATACCCTCTCATTTGCCCATCGGCCGCGTTGTTATCATTCACGCGCCATCATGCACGATGGATGAAGACAGGCACAAAGATTACCATGACATCTTGGGCGGGCGCACTGTGCCCGCCAAGGTGTGATTGAAGAAAGTCGTCCAGTCCAGGAAAAGGCAAAACCATGAATATCCCCTTTGTAGACTTGCAGACACAATATCAGAGCCTCAAGGAAGAGGTTGACGCGGCCGTTTTGGGCGTCATGAAGCGCGGTGACTTCGTCCTCGGCGGCGGCGTGACCGAGTTCGAGCGCACTTTCGCCGACTACTGTGGCGTGCGCCACGTCATTGGCGTCGATTCCGGCTACTCCGCGCTGGAGCTGATCGTTCGTGCCTATGGTATCGGCCCCGGCGACGAGGTCATCACCGTCGCCAACACCTTCATCGCTACCACCCTGGCTATCTCCAATGCCGGGGCGACGCCGGTGTTGGTCGATATTGACCCGGAGACCTACAACATCGACCCGGCCAAGATCGAGGCGGCCATCACGCCGCGCACACGGGCCATCATGCCCGTCCATCTCTACGGCCAGCCGGTAGACATGGACCCCATCCTGGCCATCGCTCGCCGGCGTGGCCTGTATGTCTTCGAGGATGCCGCCCAGGCCGCGGGCGCGCGTTACAAGGGGCGCAGGATCGGCGGGCTGGCCGACGCGGCCGGCTTCAGCTTCTATCCCGGCAAGAACCTCGGTGCCTATGGCGACGGCGGCGCTGTGGCCACCAACAGCGACGAGATTGCCGAGAAGGTGCGCCTGCTGCGCAACATCGGCCAGAAGGTCAAGTATTACCACGAGGTCAAGGGCTTCAACCACCGGCTGGACACCATGCAAGCGGCCGTCCTCAACGTGAAGTTGCCTCATCTGGACGGCTGGAACGCCAGCCGCCGCCGCGCCGCAGCCACCTATAACGATCTGCTGCGCGACCTGCCGCTGATAACACCGGCGACGGCCGATGATGTCGAGCACATCTTCCACCTCTACGTCGTCCGTACCGCCCACCGCGAGGCGTTGATGGAGCATCTCAAGAGCAGGGGCGTCGCCTCCGGCCTGCATTACCCCATTCCGGTGCATTTGCAGCCCGCTTACAGCGAGTTGGGTTACAAGGCCGGCGACTTCCCGATCACTGAGGCCTATGCCGAGACCATCCTGTCGCTGCCCATCTACCCGGAGCTGGACGACGACAAGGTTGCCTATGTGGTTGACGCCATCCGTGACTTTTTCGAGACCCGCCCGGATGAGATGTTGGCTCAGGGAGTGGTCGCCGGCTAGGCAATCCGATAGCATCGTCCCCGAATGAGGCTCGGGATGCAAGGACGCCGACGGCCGCCAGCTGCCCGGCGTCTTTGCCCCAGACCAGATGTCCGCTTAGGAACGATATGGCCCAGGTAAACTACAGAAATAAACCCGGCCAGGCAACGCAGACACCGGCCAAGGCCGGCTCGCGGGCGTGGATGCGCGCCTGGTGGTTCCGCCTGCTGGTGGTGTTGCTGTTTGTCGAGTTGATCTGGCCTTTCCTGCTCTGGCAGGCCGGCCTGAAACAGCGCATGGACTTCACCAAGGAGATCGTCGCTGGGGTCATCGTCGGCCTGACGCTGATCTTCATGTTGCTGAAGAACCGCGTGCCGGGCGGGATGTTGCTGATCTTGGCCATCACGATCATCTGGACGCTGGTGGCCATGTTTGAGAGGCAAGCGGCCAGTGTGACGCTATGGGGCTGGTGGCGGCTGTTCAAGTACCCAATCATGGCGCTGTTCATCTACCTCATGTCCCGCTGGCCACCCGACGCGGCGCGACTGGTCTTCAAGTTCCTGATGTATACGCTGGCCTTTGAAGTGTTGGTGCAGCTGGGGCAGTTCGCCACCGGCCAACCGCCGGGCGATAGCCTCGCGGGAACCTTTGCCAATAAGGGCGTTGGCCCCTACTCGTTGTTCATCTTCTTCGTCGTCTGCATTGGCCTGGGTCACTGGCTGGCGACCGGACAATGGAAGTCGCTAGGCGTGATCCTGGCCCTGGGCCTCGTGGCCACGATGTTGAGCGTAACCAAGTTCTATGTGTTTGCCGTCGCCGTCCTGTTGGTCTTTGCCCTCGTTGTTCATCTGGTGCGCGGCGGCCAGTTCCGCCATCTGCTTCTCTACGTCACCCTGGCGCTGTTGGCGGGGGCGATCTTTGTGCCCGTCTATAATAACTTCATTGCCACCACGCGCGGCCTGAAGCCATTGCAAGCGTATCTGACCCGCGGCGCGATCGAAGGCTACCTTTTCACAGAGAAGGAATCGGATCAAGGTGGGCTTTACAAGCTCGGCCGCGGTGGGGCAGTGGTTTATGCCTGGCAGCAAATCCAGCGCGACAGGACGACTACTCTGTTTGGCTACGGCATGGGCAGCCGCTCCTATAGCACGACCCTGGGCATCCAGGGCGCGACTCTGGAAGACGACCTCTACGGCGGCGGCGGCAACACCAGCCTGGGCGTCTGGATTCAGGAATATGGCCTAGTTGGCGCGGCGCTGTTTCTAGCCATGAACTTCTGGCTGATGGTCAAGCTGTTCCGCTTCGCCCGGCGCACGTCCGATCCCTATGAGGCCACCTTGGCCTATGGGCTGATCATCTTCACCTTCTTCTGGCCCCTGTGGCTGTGGTATCACAAGACCTGGCTCTTCGGCGGGGTGATGATCGCCTATTGGGTGACGCTGGGCTTTGTCTTCCAACGGATCTATCCGCGCTTGCAACGCCCCAACAGGCGGCCGCAACCGGCCTGGGTTGAGGATGAGTCCGTGCCCGCCTTCTTCCGTCCGCGGCCCAAACGCTAGCCTCACCGCGTATAACTGTCACGGGGGCAGAGTCGGGCCACGGCTCCGCCCCTTTTCGTTTGGCCATCGCCCGGCCTACTTCAGGTAGTTCGTAAGCCATGTGCACTACCATCAGCCGGTAGAGACTATAGCTGCGGCCACCACCGACGCCGGCGGCCGACTCAAAAAAACAAGCCATTCGTCAAGCGAACAGCGGCGTAGGAGTACTGAATGCCTGGAGCAAGGCCCAACATCTTATTGATCGTCATCGACTGCTTGCGGGCCGACCGCACATTTGATCCCGATCGCAGCGCCCAGACGCCCGGCCTCCATGCCCTGGCCGAGCGAGGCGTTCTCTTCTCGCATCTTATCACCGCCAATTCCATGACCATCCCGTGCATGACCACCATGTTCACGGGCATGTACCCCGCCCGTCACGGCGTGCGGGCCATGGTTGGCGCGCGCGTCGCCGATGAGGTGCCCTTGCTGGCCGAAGTGCTGCGCGAGAACGGCTACCACACCTACGCCGAAGTCAGCGGCCCGCTCAGTGCCTTCTATCGCCTCGATCGCGGCTTCGACCATTACGAACTGCGCGACGGCGTGAAGTCATCCCTGCTGGGCGAGTGGGGCGATCAGCTCATCGCCCGGCTCCGCGACGGTGAGTTCCGTGAGCCGTGGTTCGCCTATCTGCACCTGTGGGGCGTTCACCGGCCGCGCCAGATATTGCCGGAGTTCAACAAACCGGAGTATGGCCACACCGAATACGATCGCGCCATCTCCAGCTACGACGCCCGCCTGCGCGAACTCTTTCGGGTCATTGACGAGGATAACACCATCATCCTCGTCACCGGCGACCACGGCGAGAAGATCCCGGAGAACAATCTGGAGAATCGGGTCGAGTTTCTGAAGAAGTCGCTATCCAAAGGCTCCACGGGCAAGGCCAGTAGCTCGTGGGTTCGCATGCGGCGCAAGGCGGTGGCCTCGCTGCGTGCCGGCTGGTTCTCGGCCGTGCGAGTGCTCCACCGCGCTGGCTTACTCGAAAGTCCGCTCGTCAGCGTCACCGGCCACGGCTACCACGTCTACGACTCGCTGGTGCGCGTGCCGCTGGTCATCGCCGGGGGGCCTGTGCCCGCCGCCGCCGGCCGCATCAGCCAGCAGGCGCGGCAGATCGACATCATGCCGACAATCCTCGATCTGGCTGGTCTGGCCGGCGACACACCGCCCACGGCCGAAGGGCGCAGCCTGCGCCCCCTGATGCAGGGCGAGACGTTGCCGGCCGTGCCCGCGTTCATCGAGACCTGCCAGAACTCGCGCGAACCATCGTCGTTCTATGGCATCCGTCACGACGGTTACAAGTACGCTTTCGATGCGGACAACCCCAAGACGCCCGAGGAACTGTATGATCTGACCGCCGACCCCGGCGAGACGCACAATCTGGCGGCCGCCAGGCCGGAGAAGGCGGCTGCGATGCGGGCGCTGATCACCGGTCATCTGACCCAGGCTGGCGCGGCCGTGTCTATGAAAGATGAAATGAGCGACAAGGAGATGGCCGGTCTGGCCGAACACTTGCGCAAACTTGGTTATGTGGAGTAGGAGTTCCAATGAAGAAGCTATTCGGTAAACTGCGCGGCGATTCGGCCGCCAAAGACCGCCAGGCTCCGGTTGTTGTCGTGTCTGGCCTGCCCCGTTCGGGCACATCGATGATGATGAAGATGCTGGAGGCGGGCGGCATTCCGCCGGTGACGGACGAGTTGCGCACGGCCGACGACGACAATCCCAAAGGCTACTATGAGTTCGAGCGCGTCAAGCAGATGGACAAGGGCGATGTCGCCTGGGTTAAGGATGCGCCTGGCAAGGTTGTCAAGGTGATCTCCGCTCTGCTCAAGCACCTGCCCAAGGATCAAACATATCAGGTCATCTTCCTGCGCCGCCATATGTCCGAAATCCTGGCTTCGCAGCGCAAGATGCTCATTCACCGCGGCGAAGATCCCGACAAGATGGACGACACGCAGATGGCCGCGCTATTTGAGCGACATGTGCAGCAAGTGGAACAATGGCTGGCCAAACAGCCTAATATGGAAGTCCTCTACATCCATTACAGCGATGTGATGGCCGACCCGCTGGCGGCGGCCAACACGATCAGCCGTTTCCTCGGCCGCGATATGGACGTTCAGGCGATGGCCCAGACGGCCGACCCGAATCTCTACCGCAATCGCCGCGCCGACAAGGTGACGGCGTAGCTCTTTTCCCGGCTCCGTCGCGAGACCCGGCAGGACAGTAGTGCCATGAAGATCCTGATGGTTAATAGCTTCAACTACGTCCGCGGCGGAGCCGAGCGCTGCTTCCTGGACCTGTCCGCCCTGCTGGAGGCGCGCGGCCACGAGGTCGTCCCCTTTGCCATGCAGCACCCGCTGAATCGGCCGTCGGACTACGACGTCGATTTCGTCAGCTACATGGATTTTCCCACGGAATTGGCCAAGCCGGGCATCGGGCCAAAGATGGAGGTTGCGGAGCGCATCCTCTACTCGCGCGAGGCGCGGCGCAAGATCGAACAGTTGGTGGCCGAGACGCAACCGGACCTGGTGCACATTCATGGCTTCATCCATGAGATGTCTACTTCCATCCTGCCCGCGCTGAAGAAGGCCGGACTGCCCGTCATCCAAACGCTCCACGACTACAAGATCGTCTGCCCCAACACGACCTTTATCTCACAGGAGACGATCTGCGAGCGCTGCCGCGGCCACCGCTATTACAACATCGCTCGTTATCGCTGCAAGCGCGGCTCGCTTATGGCCAGTGTTCTCGCCGGGGCGGAGATGTACTTCCACGAGATCTTCCGTCTTTATGAGCCGAACATCGACCTGTTCATCTCGCCCAGCGACTTCCTGGCCGCGAAGGTGCAGGAGCACGGCATCCGCAAGCCGATTGTGACGATCCCCAACTTCATCAACCCGGGTCAGTTCCAGCCCCGCTATGAGCCGGAGAACTACTTCATCTTCGTCGGCCGCCTGGTGCGCACCAAGGGCATCCTGACCCTGCTGGAGGCCATGCGCCAAATCGACACGACGGCCGAGCTACGCATCGCCGGCGCGGGCGAGCTGGAGGGGGAGCTGCGGGCCTTTGTCGCCACCCACGGGCTGAACAATGTCAAGTTCCTCGGCCACCTCGATACCGCGCAACTGACGCGCACCATGCAGGGAGCGCTCTTCACCGTTCAACCGTCCGAGTGGTATGAGAACTACTCCATGACCGTCATCGAGTCGCTGGCTTGCGGCACACCGGTGGTCGGTGCGCGCATCGGCGGCATCCCCGAACAAATTCGGGACGGCCGGAATGGGTTGCTGTTCGAGTCCGGCAACGCTGCGGAATTGGCCGAGAAGATGCAGACTCTGCTCGACCAGCGAGAGCTGGCCATCGAGATGGGGCGAAACGGGCGGCGACAGGTAGAAAAGGTCAATGGCCCTGACGCTCACTATGAGCAGACACTACGCGCCTATGAGCAGGTCTTGGAGGGTGCGCCCCGCGCCCACGCTCCGGCGGCCGGTTCGCCCCAGGGCCGGCGCTGACGACCCCAATGCCGGAGATGAGCATGAAGAAGATCGCCTACATCGGAATTAAGGCCCTGCCCGCCAATGCCGGGGTCGATACGGTTGTTGAGAAGCTGGTCGGCCGCCTCGACCGGAGCCGCTATGAGCCGGTCGTATATGTCAACGCCGCCCTCGTGCCCGCCGGAACGACCATGCCCGGTGTTCGCCTGGTGCGCATCCGCACGCTGCCCGGCAAGTTCTTCAACGCGCCCCTGCTGTTCCTGTTGTCGGCCCTCCATGCCCTTTTCCTGGGCAACTACGACCTGATCAACGTCCACAGCGTCGAGACGTGCTTCGTCTTGCCCATCCTGCGCCTGCGCTATAAGGTGATCGCCACCGCCCACGGCCTGCTCAGCAAGGAGCCGCCCCAACTCAGCAAGTGGGGGCGGTTCAAGCCACTGCTGCGGTTGACCGAACTGCCGTTTACCTATCTGACTAACACGCGCACCAGCGTATCGAAACCCGACCAGGAGTATCTGGAGGCGACCTACCATCGCCCAGTACACTATCTGCCTAACGGGATTGACGAACTGCATCCCGACACCGACAAGGCGCGCGCCCTCTTGGCCGAACATGGCCTGGAGCCGGGCAAATACATCATCTTCACCGCCGGCCGCATCGTGCCCCGCAAGGGCTGTCACTTTGTCCTCGAAGCCCTGCGGCAGATGGAGGCTGATGTGAAGTTGCTGGTCGTGGGCGACACCAGCCAGGTGCCGGAGTACACCCAGCAACTGCTGGCCCTGGCCGACGAGCGCGTGCGCTTTGCCGGCTTCATCGCCTCCAAAGAGCTGCTGTTTGGCCTTATCGCTCTCGCGCGCCTGTTCGTCTTTCCGACGACCTATGAGGCGATGGCCATTACCATGCTGGAGGTCGCCGCGCTGCGCACCCAGCTCATCGCCAGCGACATCCCGGAAAACCGCGTCGTTCTGCAGGAGCACGCGCTGTACTTCAAGTCAGCCGACGTGGCCGACCTGCGGGCGCGCCTGGAGTGGGCCTTAAGCCATGAGACCGAGATGAAAGCGCTGGCCGCCGGGGCCTATAAGCATGTCGTCCAGCATTATCATTGGCCCACTATCATCGGCGCCTATCAGCGCCTCTATGACGAATTGCTCTTCCGGCCGCGCCCGCTGGCCCACTCGGAGCGACGGGCGGACTGATATACGCCGGCCGCTTTCCCTCCCGTGCTATAATTAAAACGCGCCTGGCCGCGCCTGGTAGCGAACGAAAGACTGTTCGTAATAGAGGCTTGCTAAGCTGCGTTGAGCAGTAACAGGGAAGTAAGCTGAGGAGCACAGCAATATCATGGAGCTAAGAAGTTACCTCGCCGTACTACGGAGACGGTTATGGATCGTCATTGTCTGCATCGCCCTGGGTACGGCGATTGCCGCCGCGATTACCTTTCTGGCGACGCCGCAATATAGCGCGGTGACGACGGTGCGTGTCCTGACCATCGGCGGCGGGTCCATTAGCGAAGCGCGACCGGACATCAACTACACCGAGCGCCTGGTGGCTACCTATTCGCGCATCATCACCGGCGCGACCGTCCGGCGACAGATTCAGAGCGATCTCGGCCTGGAGACCATGCCGGCCATTACCGTGCAGGCCATTCCCGGCACGGAGCTTATCCGCATCTCGGCCGAAGCCACCGACCCCGAGGACGCCCGCGACATCGCCAACGCCGCGGCCCAGGTGCTGGTCGATCAGAACCGCGAATTCTACAGCGGCGGCACCGGCCAGACGCGACAGGAAATCCTGCGCGACCAGCTCGATACCGCCGACGCCGAGTTTGAGGACGCCCGCGACGCCTATTCCCGCGCCCTGGCCGCAACGCCACAGGACGAAGCCATCATTGCCACGGCCGCCCAGGCCCTGCAAGTGCGCGAGAATGCCTATACTTCGCTGCTGACACAGTACGAAGCGGCCCGTCTGGAGGAAGCGTTGCGCGCCAACGCCATCTCCGTCATCGAAGAAGCCACCGCTCCCAACCGCCCGTCCAAGCCGCGCCATGCGGTCAATATTGCCCTGGGCGTGGCCCTCGGCCTGATTAGTGGCGTGGCGCTGGCCTTCCTGCTGGAGGCGCTGGACACGACGCTCTACACCACCGAGCAGATCGAGAACGTCACCCAGGTGATGAGCATCGGCCAAGTGCCGGCGGCCAAGGAGCAGCTGTCCATCGCCCGGCTGGGCAGCGGCCACTACCCGCAACTGGAATCGTTCCGACGCCTGCGCACCAACATCCTGGCCACGGGCGTCGACGGGTCACAGGTCGTCTTGCTGACCAGCGCCAAACGCGGCGAGGGCAAATCGACGGTGTCCGGCAACCTGGCCGTGACCGTGGCCCAGAGCGGCCGCGAGGTCGTCGTCGTCGATTGCGACCTGCGCCTGCCGACCGTCCACAAGCTGTTCGACCTGCCCAACAAGCGCGGGCTGACCAACATTTTGGCCGGCGAAGTGGCGGTGGATGAGGCCATCCAGTACAGCGCGTTCCCGCGCGTCCAGGTGATCACCAGCGGGCCGCTGCCGCCCAACCCGACGGAGCTGCTGGGTTCGCAGCGGATGCTTGACCTGATTGAGCAACTCAAGACGACCTTCGACTTCATCATCCTCGACACGCCGGCGCTGCTGTCGGTGGCCGATGCCGCCGTGCTGGCCCCCGCGGTCGACAACGTCATCCTGGTCGTTGCCCAGTCCCAGACCCGCCGCGGCGACGTGGAAGCCGTGCGCCAACAGCTATCGAACGTCCGCGTCAAGTCGCTGGAAGTTGTCGTCAATCGCGCCGAGCCGAACGGCAACTACGCCTACTACGAGTCGGAGGCCCACTAGGGAAACGGTATGCGCGTCGATTTCATGATGATTGGCGCCCAGAAGGCGGGCACAACCAGCCTGGCCGCCCAACTGGCCGCCCATCCACGCATCTGCTTCTGTCGCGACAAGGAGCCGGCCTACTTCCATCAGGTAGCCGATTGGCGGGCGGACATCGAGCGCTATCACGCGCTCTACGATCCCCGCCCCGGCCAGCTGTTGGGCGAGGCATCGACGCACTACACCTTTTTCCCGGAGTACCGCGGCACGGCCGAGCGGCTCTACGAGTACAACCCGGCGCTCAAGCTGATCTACGTCATGCGCCAACCCGTGGAGCGCATCATCTCGCTCTACACGCATAACTTCGTGCGCGAGATCGAGAAGCGGCCGCCGGACGTGGCCGTCTTTAACGACCCCACTTATGTCAACCGCAGCCGCTATGGCGTGCAGCTTCGGCCCTATCTGGAGTTATTTGGGCCGGAGAACGTCCTGCTGCTGATCTTTGAGGAGTACACCGCCGACCAGGTGGCGGCGCTCTACCGCGTCGCCGATTTCCTGGGCATTGACACCGCGCCGTTTAATGAGACGGACACGACCCAACTGAACCCCTCTGTGGGCCAACCCTACGTGCGCTATCAGGCCGTGCGCGATTTCACCAAGAGCGACGTTTTCCAGAAAGTGCGCAATATCATCCCCGCCGCTGTCCGCCAGCCCATTCGCCACCGGCTGCTGTCGAACACTATCACGGAAAAGCCGGCCTTTGCCCGCGAGACCCGGCAGGCCCTCTGGCGACTGGTGGAGGACGATGTCCACACCGTCGAGCAGTTGCTTGGCCGGCGGCTGGAGGGTTGGCGGCGTGGTTACAGTGACTGAGCGACGGCGTCCGGGCGAATGAATCCCATGTATCATCTCAAATCTTCCGACTTCAATCGCCGCAATATCTCCTTTGGCCTGTTTCGCGCCTACAAAGGTATGGCCCAGCGCCTGGCCGGCCTGTCGCGCCGGGAGCAAGACACCGGCATCGTGTTCATTATGGGCATTCAGCGCGCCGGCACGAGCCTGATGTACTGGGTCTTTGAGCGCGACATGGGTGTCAAGGTCTACCGCGAGACCAGTGAGTTGACCTCCGGCGACGCGCTGGAACATGTCCGGCTCAACCCGCTGCCGGATGTGAAGGCCCGCCTGGCCCGCGACAAAGCCGAGATGGTCGTCCTGAAGCCGCTGGTCGAGTCACAACGGGTTCACGAGTTGATGGCCGTCTTCCCCGGCGCTAAGGTGCTATGGCAATATCGTCACTATCAGGACGTGGCCTCGTCGAACCTCAAGGCGTTCGGCATGGACAACGGCTTGAAAGACCTGCGCCCGTTTGTCCACGACGACCCCGACAACTGGCGCTCGCAACACAGCACGGCCGAGACGTGCGACACCATCCGCCACTTCTTCCGCGAGGATATGAACCCCCACGATGCGGCGGCCCTGTTCTGGTGGGCGCGCAGCCGTCTCTACTTTGATCTCAACTTGCAGAGCGACCCCAATGTCTTGCTCTGCCGCTATGAAGACCTGGCGACCGACCCGGCGGCGACGATGCGCCACATCTATGCCTTCCTCGGACGCCCTTACCCCGGCGACCACATCGTCCGCGACGTGCATCCTCAGTCGGTGGGCAAAGGCCGCGTCTCGCGGCTCAGTCCCGAAGTCGATGCCCTCTGCGCTGAGCTGCTCGCCCGTCTCGACCGGCTCAACGAAGCCGCCATCGGCGCGCCCGTGGCTCAGCCGGCCTGACAAACAACAGGAGCGATAGACCATGCAGGCCAGTACGCCGCAACCCAACTACGGGCCGATCTTTATTGTCGGCTACATCCACACCGGCACGAGCTTGCTCAAGAGCATGTTGCGCCGCGACCCGACGCTCTTCGTCGCCGCGGGCGAGACTCACTTCTACCAGGACCTCAACCGCAATCGCCGCCGCTTCGCCGATCTCAATGACCCCCAGGTCTTGCGCGACTTCGTTTACCACATCGTCGCCCTGGCCTACCTGGGTACAAAGCGGGCCAACGAGCGCGCCGATGTCTATAGCCTGGCGATGTTCAACCTCACGGAGGCCCAGTTCGAAACCCTGCTGGCCAATGTGGGGCAGGCGGCCGCGGCCGTGCCTGCGGCCGACCGGCATATCGTCCTGTTCGGCCTGGTCATGGACGAGCTGACCCGGCTCAACGACCGCGCGCGCTGGCTGGAGAAGTCGCCAGAGCACGTCTACTTCCTGCAAGACATCCTCCGCATCAACCCCGACGCCCGCGTCGTCGAACTGGTGCGCGACCCGCGGGCGGCCCTGTCCTCGCGTAAGCACCGTCGCACCGACGAATGGCTGGACGCCAAGGAAGTGCAGGAGCAACTGACGCCCGACCGCAGCACCAACTACGATACGATCATCGACAGCTACATGTGGAAGGAGTCGATCGATTCGGCCCGCGACGCGCGGCAGAAGTTCCCCGGTCGCGTGCTGACCGTGCGCTATGAGGATATGGTTGGCGACCCGGAAGCCACCATCCAGCACATCTGTCGCTTTCTAGACGTGCCCTTCCGGCCGGAGTTCCTGCAAGTCGGCTGGGTCAACGCCACCAGCAAGACGACCCACAACGCCAGCGACGGCATCAGCCGCGCGGCGGTCGATCGCTGGAAGCAGAGTCTGACGCCGGAGGAGATCTTCGTCTGCCAGACGGTGCTGCGCCACGAGTTGAGGGAATTCGGCTATGCCTTCGAGCCAACCGGCCTGGCGGCCAAGGCCAAGTCGCCGGTCATTCTGGGCCGCAGCGCCGCCCACCTGCTGGCGCGGCTGGGCAAGCGTCGCCCGGCAGGCATCGACCAGCGCCGCAGCGACACCGTCCAGCGCGTCTACCGGCGCGTGGCCCGCACGCTAGGCGTCCAGAAATAGGTCGCCACGACCACGACAGCCAACCCATCAGGAGAGATGTATGCCCGACCAACCAACCGTCAGCCTGGGCATGCCGGTCTATAACGGCGCGAACTTCATCGCCGCCACACTTGACTCGCTGTTGACCCAGACCTACCGCGACTTTGAACTGATCATCACTGACAACGCCTCGACCGACGACACTGAGGCCATCGTTCGCGCCTATGCCGCCCGTGACGGGCGCATCCGCTATCAGCGCAACGAGACCAACATCGGCGGCTCGGCCAACTATAACCTGACGTTTGAGCTGGCCCGCGGCCGCTACTTCAAGTGGGCTGCCCATGACGATCTGTGCGCGCCAACCTTCCTGGAGCGCTGCGTCGAGGCGTTGGAGCGTGACCCCGATGTCGTCCTGGCCTACACTCAGGCCAGGGCTATCGACGACACGGGCCGCGTGGTCAAGGACTACCCCGGTAAGCGCCACTTCAACGACCCGCAAGCGCGGGTGCGCTTCTACGAATTCGTGCTCGACCCACATCCCGTCGTGGCTGTGTTCGGTCTCATGCGCCGGTCGGTGTTGGCCAAGACGCGGCTGATTGGCAAGTACACCGGCTCCGACCGGCCGCTGCTCAGCGAGCTGAGCTTGCTGGGTAAGTTCTACGAAGTGCCGGAGCCGCTTTTCTTCTACCGTTTCCACGAGGCGCAATCGTGGGGTGGCAACAAGTCGCAGCAAGCGCAGCAAGCCTGGTATGATCCGCGCCGCGCCGGCAAGGTCACCTTTCCCCAGTGGCGTCTGCTGCGCGAACATCTGCGCTCCATCGAACGCTCGCCCGTCGGCCCGCGAGACCGTGTGTCCTGCTACCTTTACATGGGCTACTGGATGCGCAAGAACTGGCGGCGGCTGGGCAACGATCTTCTTTTGCGCGAAAACTAGGCCCGGCCCCATCTGCCGGCCTGGCCACCCAGCGTGGCCACCAGCCGGTATGCTGGCGGCCTGGGCAAAGAAGCCCTTGCCACACGGCCCGGCACTGGCATCGGGCCAACCCATCCGGCTACGATGACCGGCGTCGTCCGTAAGGCGCGCTGTAACGTCGTGCCGTTAACCTCACGATCTGGCGGCCTGGCCGCAACACGAGGAACCGGTAGCATGCACATTTTGCTGGCGCAATTCTACTCCAGCCAACCGACACCCGATTACGACAAAATCGCCGCCGAATTGCGCGGGCGCGGCCACACTGTTTGGGTGGGCACGCCCAACGCCGCCGGCGACGTGGAGTGGCGCGACGGCGTGGGCGTTGTGGCCACCGTGGCGGCCGGGCGCTCGGCGCTGCCCCGGCCGCTGGCGCGACGGCTGGCCAAGATCGGCCGCTTCCGCCGCGTGCGCCGCTTCATCGCCCAGGCCAATCCCGACATCGTCCAGGTCAATGCCTTCGACCTCTTCCGCTTCCTGCCCGTGCTCATGCCGCGCCGGACGCGCTACATCCTCGACGTGCGCCAGATCAACGAGCAGCACGGCACGGGCGTGCTGGGCCGCGCCAAGGCCGCGTTGCAAAACAAGGCCCGCGTGCTCTACTCGCGCCTGGTCTTCGACCACACGACCTTCCTGCACCCCGCCGGGGCACAGCAGGTATTGGGCGAGAGCTGGCCGCGCTGGGCGACGGTCGTGCCCATGGGCGTCGATCCCCAGTTCCTGGCCGCCCGCCGCGCCGTGCCGCTTGCTGGCGGCCCGGTTTCTTTCATCTACATCGGCCGGCTGACGCGCCGCCGGCGGCTGGAGCGCCTTCTCGAAGCGGCGGCGCTGGTCGCTCGCCAGACCGATGACTTCCGCCTGGTGTTCATGGGCTATGATGCCAGCGAAGGCGCTTATGCCGATGCCATCCACCGGCTGGGCCTGGGCGAGCGGGTGACCATTCGCCCGCCCATTCCCTATGAGGAAGTGCCACAAGCGGTGCTGGCGCACGATGTTGCCCTGGCCTATGTGCCCGAACTGCCGGCCGACTGGATGTATCACCCCACCCTGAAGGTGTTGGAGTATCGCGCTCTGGGCCTGCCCATCATCGCCACCGACTTCCGGCCCAACCGGGAGCTGATCGCCGACGGCGAGAACGGGTTGCTCATCGCCAACACGCCGGAGAGCATCGCCGCGGCCATGTTGCGCTATGTCTGCGAGCCGGGCTTTCTGGCGCACAGCCGGGACGCGGCCGAAGCCCGGCGCGAGGGACTGACCTGGGATGCCGTGGCGACGCGCTACATGGCGTTGTATGAACGTCTGCGGGGCGACGCCGGCGCCCGTGGGGCTTAAGCCCACCTGTAAGTGGGCGATGGTTTACTATCTGAATGGATTGAGGAGCCGTCTGCTGACCCTTACCTATCCCGCCCGCACATCTGCGGCAGTTGACCTGGCAAGTTGATGGCGGTAGGCTCAGGCGGCGGGGACTTCCCCCAGAGGTGCTACGTTGAGCGATTTGAAGATCAAGACGGCGCGCGGCAGTATGCTGATGGCCGGCATCACGTTGAGTATGCGGCCGTTGTCGACGGTATTCGCCGTTCTCCTGCTGCGACTCCTGGAGCCGGCCGACTTCGGCCGGATCGCGTTAGCCATCCTGTTGATGAACGCCGCCAACTTGTTCACTGATCTGGGCCTGCGTCCGGCGGTCGTCCAAACGCAGCACGATGTCAAGAAGGTGGCCCACTACGCTTTTGTGATGGCCCTGCTGACCAGCATGACCGTCACCATCGCGATTTTCCTGGCGGCCGTGCCGCTGGCCCGCTTCCTGGGCGGCAGCAGCGACCTGGTGCCCATCCTACGGGTGATGTCGATTGTGGTCACTATCGATAGCCTGTGGATTGTGCCGGAGGCGCTGTTGCGCCGCGAACTGCGATTCAAGCAACTCGGCATTTCCCAGATCATCAGTGACCTCTCCTCTTCGCTCATTTCCGTCATTTGCGCGCTCAACGGCCTGGGCGTGTGGAGCCTGGTGATCGGCGCGATCGCCAGCGAGGTACTGCGCACGCTCTTTTTCTGGAGCCAGTACCGGCCGTGGGTCTGGTTGCGCCCCCAGCGATGGGACCCGGTCATCATCAAGAGCCTGTTGCACTTCGGCGCGCCGACGATGGGCGGTGGCGTGCTGCGTTCCGTGCAGACACAATTGGATACGTGGATCACCAGCCGTTTCTTCGGCACAACGGTGGTGGGTTTTTATGACAAGGCGTACAACCTGACCGGCCGTTTGTCCAATATGCTGACCAACACCATCTTTGGCAACGTCCTGTTCCCATCATACGCGCGCCTGCAGAACGAGCCGGAACGGTTGGGGCGAGCCTATGTAAAAAGCACCAGCATGGTTCTGCTAATGGTTATGCCTCTCAGCGTCGGCCTGGCCACCACTGCGCCGCTGCTCGTGCATGTGCTCATCGGCGAGAACTGGGCGCCGATGATCCCGCTCTGGCAAATCTTCTCCATCTTCGGCCTGACCTGGGCTGTGTCGGCCAATGCCTCGCCGCTCTTCCTGGCCACGGGGCAGCCGCGACGTAACATCACGGCCAGCATTGTCTACATCGCCGTCCTGGTGCCCACCGCCCTGATCCTGCTGCGCCCGTTTGGCGCGGCCGGAGTGGCCATGGGCGTCTCGATTGGCTACACTGTTACCATGCTGTTGAACATCTTCCAGGTAAATCAGATTTTGCCGGGGACGGCCCGCAAGATGTTCGTCCAGAGTCTGCCGTTCATTGGGGCCGGCACGATCATGGCTGTGGGCCTTCTTCTCCTGCGCGACACGATTGTGAAGATGTTGGGTGGTCCAAACACCTTGTCGCTCATTGTCGTCGTCGGGTGGGGCGCGCTTCTCTATCTGGCCGCGACGCTACTGCTGCAACGTGCCCTTGTCACGGAGATTCTCGAAACGCTGGTGAAGGCGTTGGAGATCGACCGGCGCTGGCCCAGGTTGGTGCCACACCGGTTGCGTCCCAGTAAGTAGGCTATTCGTATCGGGGAGAGAGGCCGCGGCCGCGATCGGCTGCCTCTCTGATTGCTATTCTGCCACGATCGCTCTTGGCACTTCACACAATCGAGGGGACCGTTGGCATGTGCCGGCCGAATGAGAGCCGGTCTGCCAGTTTACGGGCGTGCGAGCCAATGCCATAACATCGTTATAGGGGCGCAAATATCGCGTGAAAAGTGCGTGATCGCGCCGCCTCGTAAGAAATTCCGTAAGCTGAGCAAAATAACGTAGACAGAAGCGAAGGAGTAAGGTCCAAATGAGATACTCACGACTTTTCCTGCTCGCCATAATGGCCTTGCTGGTCCTGCTGGTGCATCCGACATTTCTCCATGCAGATACGCCTGTGCCGGACAGCTTTATCGACGAGGATCTGGCGCCAGATACCGATACCGCAGTTCCGCCTGTGGAGGACGGCGCGCCCTATCCCTATCCGATCATCAGCTATGAGGCTCCGGCCGTCGCGCCCGCCGCGACCGATGCGCCGGTCATCGACGTTTGGTATGGCACGACACAGAACTTCGGCCAGTTGGGCAATCCGCAGAAGTGGGTCAACATCCCGGGCACGGCCACGGGCACGACTTCGCTGAAGTACTCGCTCAACGGCGGCCCCGACCAGATCCTGTCCCTTGGCCCCACCGGCGAACGGCTATACGGCGCGGGCGATTTCAACATCGAACTGGCCATCACCGACCTGAACGAAGGGCCGAACACCGTCCTCATCAAGGCCAATGACGGCGTCACCCAGGTGACCAAGACCGTCACCGTTAACTACGACGCCGGCAATACCTGGCCAATGCCCTACACCGCCAACTGGAGCGCTCTGGGCAGCGTGCAGGCCGGCGCGCAGGTGGTTGACGGCCGTTGGGCCGTTCAGGGCGGCCGCCTGGAAAACCTCGCTCCCGGCTTCGACCGTCTGGTGGCCATCGGCGACATGAGTTGGAGCGACTACGAGGTCACCGTGCCCGTGACGGTCATGTCGCTGAACACGAGCGAATGGGGGCCGCCCAGCAACGGCGCGGGGGTGGGCATCATTGTCCGCTGGCAGGGGCATGAAGGTTCCTCCCAGCCGCGTGACTACTGGCGTCATTTTGGCGCGTTGGCCTGGCACCGCTGGGCGCCCAATGGCGACACTGCCTTTGAACTGCGCGGCAACGGCGGCGGCGCGAGCAACATCGTCGCCAAGCGCACCGACCGCACCATCGAGCTGAACACCCCCTACATCTTCAAGATGAGCGTCCAGACCTCGCAGCTGGCCGGTTCGCCGGCCAACTATCGCTTCAAGTTCTGGCGCGCGTCTGAACCTGAGCCGGCCGAGTGGCTGCTGTCCGCGCCGGGCAACACCGGCGAGCCGAACACCGGCTCCCTCCTGCTGGTGGCCCATCAGGCGATGGTTAGCTTCGGCAACGTCACCGTCCGGCCGATCACGGCCCAAACCTTCACCCTCAACGTCCAGGCGCCGGCCAACGGCCAGATCATTGTCACGCCCTCCAAGGCCACCTATGCTTATGGTGAGCGCGTCCAGATTCGGGCGCAGGGCGCGCCGGGCTTTGGGCTGGCCAACTGGACCGGCGACTTCTCCGGTAACGAGAACCCGATTGTGTTCGAGATTACCTCGAATGCCACCGTCGGCGCCAACTTCCAACCATTGGCCGAGGAGATCAGGCTCAACATCTCCTCCAGTGGCAGCGGTACGGTCAGCGTTAGCCCCGACAAGCGCAAGTTCAACTATGGCGAGCAAGTCATGCTGACGCCCCGGCCGAACCCGGGCTTCATCTTCGCTGGTTGGACGGGCGATCTGGTTTCCTCCGATAACCCCGCTCTCGTTGTCATGAACCGGACGAAGACGATCGTTGCCAACTTCATCGCCGCTAATGCTGACTCACCTGTGTCCGACGACTTCAACAGTTGCGCCCTGAACACTAACCTGTGGACGTTTATCAACCCCACGAATCAGGGCGGCTACTCCGTCAACGGCACGCAGTTGCTGCTCAATGTGCCGGCCAACGTCTCCCACAACATCTGGACGGGCGGCAACCTGGCGGTGCGGGTGATGCAGCCGACACAAAACGTGGACTTCGAGATCATCGCCAAATTCGAGTCGACTGTCAGCCAACGCTATCAGATGCAAGGTCTGTTGGTCGAGCAGGACGCCAACAACTTCCTGCGCTTCGAGGTCTACCACGATGGCGGCTCCACCCAGCTCTTCGCGGCGCGGTTCCTGGATGGCAACCCCAAGGCGTTGATCTTCAACCGGCCTCTGGCGGGAACGCCGCCCTATCTGCGCGTGACCCGTGTGGGTAGCTCCTGGAGCTACTCCTACTCCAATAACGGCACGGACTGGGTCTCCGGTGGCAGCTTCAACTACACCATGACCGTCACCAAGTCGGGCGTGTATGGGGCTAACCACGGCACGCCGCCGCTGCGCCCGGCCCCGGCCCACACGGCCATTGTGGACTACTTCTTTAACAGTGCCGCGCCCATTGTGCCCGAAGACGGGCAGACGCCCGGTAACTTCACCATCACCATCAATAAGGTTGGCCAGGGTAACGTGACTCTCAGCCCCGCCAAACCAACCTATGGCTGTAATGAGAAGGTGACCTTGACCGCCGTGCCCGCTTCGCAATGGCGCTTTGCCGGCTGGAGCGGCGACCTGACGGGTAATGCGCTCTCCCAACAGCTGACCGTGTCGCGCAACCACACCGTCACGGCCACATTCATCCGTGGCAGCTATCAAACATTCCTGCCGATGACTGTCAAGAAATAGAAGCCTGCCGGGCCGATCAATAACCGAATGTATCGGAAGTGATCCTCGAGGCAAACATAGTAGAGGAAGAAGATGAAGCGTATCGCAATGGTTTTGCTAGTCCTCATGGCGCTATTGATCGGCCTCGGCCGCGCGCCCGAAGCGAAAGCGGGCATCTTTGCCGCCAACGGCGAGGTGACCTATAAAGAATACTGGGTGAGTCACTCGCAGTTCACGGCCGGTTGCACCGCGGAGGGACTGCCCCAGGACCCTGGCGGCTCGTGGTATGCCGAGCCAGGCGCGCTGAACAAGTGCCCGAAGTTGATGCAGATCAACATCCCGGACAACTTCTCCAACGCCCTGAAGGCTGAGATTTATCTCGATCTGTGGCGCAACTACGACAATCACAGTGCCCGCTTTCGCATCGGCAGCGATCCGACAGTCTACGCGCCCAACGTCGGCTCGGACTGGAGCCGCACGCCGTGGGTCAGCGAGATTCCGCTCGCCAGCCTGCAGCAGTCGACGACGTTGACGTTCTGGGCCGAGCATGGCCTCTATCATATTCACGACATTGCCATCCGCATCTACTACGACGACGCCCACCCGCTCATCGGTGTGGGCAGCGATGTCACCCCGCCCGCCGGACAGCTGTTGAGCATCACGTCGCTGGATGATGGCGTCGAGGTGCCGGCCAGTAGCGGCGGCATGTTACTGGTTAACAACGACCAACTGTTCCTCAAGGCCTATGTCGAGCCTGGCGCCAAGTACGTCGAGTTTCACGCCTACTATGACGGCTACGACGACGACAACGATGGCGTCTTCCGCGATTGGCATAGCGTCGGCCGCAATAACTGGTGGCCCGGCGGTCAGTACGCCGGAGCGCACCCTCTGGGCGGCACGCTCAACCACATCGGCACCGTGGCCGTTCCCACGGCTGGTGGTGAAGTGACCCAGAAATGGGACCTGAAGTACATCATCAACCAGCCCGGCGTCCGTTTCAAGATCCGCATCGTCGATGCTGCCGGCAACGTCCGTGAGGGCGCCGGTGGCGTGACACCGCAATTTGCGCTGGTGCGCGACTATCCGGCCGTCTACTATATGATCCCCGGTTTCAAGGACGCCGGCCTGCATATGTCCGGCACCCAACCGGACTCGGCTGCCTACACTTTCCCCTTGCCGGCCGATTATAATCCCCTCGACTACTCCGCCGCCTATCTGCTGGGCATGTACTGGAAGAAGCCCAAGTTCTCCTTCAACGGCACTTCGCCCACCTCGATCAGTGAGGGCGGCGTCGATGAATGGCAACTCGGCGTGCGCACGTTGAACAAGACGGTTCTGGTGCCGGGCAACAACAGTCTGGTCTATTACTACACCTCCAGCACCGGTCAGTTCGTCGAAGAACCTGGCCCGATGATTGTGCTGAAAGGCAATAAGACCAACGTACCGGACACGACCGCGCCCTTTATCGCCAGTCGCCTGCCGGCGGCCAACAGCGTCAATGTGGATGTGTTCACCAACGTCACCGTCCAGTTTAGCGATCTTAGCGCCGGCGTAGACCGCGACAGCATCATCATGAGCGTCAAAGGCAATAAGGTGACGCCCGTCTTCAGCGGCACGTCGAACAACCTGAACGTGTCCTATGTGCCAACGCAACCCCTGCCGGCGAACACGCCGATCCCGGTCACCTTCTACGGCTGCGACCTACGAGGCAACTGCATGGCGGCGGCCGATGTCTACAGCTTCACCACCGAGCCGCCCGACCTGACGCCGCCGCAGATCACCAACGTCAACGTCGTCACCACCGATACTGAGGCGACTATCACCTGGACGACGGACGAGGCGGCCAGTAGCAAGGTGGAGTATGGTCTCACTCAGGCGCTGGAGAAGCCGGCGGTCAGCGACACCGGCCTGGTGCTCAAGCATTCGCTGGTGTTGCCCAGCTTGCAGACGGAATCGACGTACTACTTCCGCCTGACATCGACCGACTACAACAATAACGCGGGCACGACCGCCATCCTGACCTTCAACACCAAGCGCGCGCCGGGCGCGCTGCTGTCCGACAACTTCAGCGCTTGCCAACTGGATTCGTTGGTGTGGTCGTATATCAACCCCCTGGCTGACTCGCCCCTGACGATGACGGGCACGGGCGCGCAGATCTCCGTGCCGGCCGGCACGGGCCACGACCTGTGGCGGTCAAGCCTCAGTGCGCCCCGTCTGATCCAATATGTCGCCAATCAGGACTTTGACGTCGAAGTGAAGTTCGACAAGCCGCTGGCGCAGAAGACAAAGTCGATTGGCCTGTTTGTCCAACAGGACGCCGCCAACTATCTACGCATCGGCTTCCAAAGCGAACTCTCCAATGTTATCAGCCTGGTCGTCGCTAACACTGTAGCGAGCAACAGCACGGTGGTCTTCACCACGCCAGTGGGCATCACCGCGCCCAGCTATCTGCGCGTCAACCGCACCGGCGACATCTGGAACATCCAGTACTCAACCGACGGCACAAACTGGACGCTGGCCACCACCTATACACGCGCGATGGTCATGACCCAGATCGGCCCCTATGTTGGCAACACCGGCGTCAACCCGGCCCACGTCAATGTCATCGACTACTTCCTTAGCCTCAGTGATCCGATTGACGTGAAAGACCAACCCATCGAGCTGAACGTGACGCAGGTGGGTCAGGGTACGGTGACCCGCGCCCCCGACAAGACGGCTTACGCCTGCAATGAGACGGTCACGCTGACGGCCGCGCCCGCGCCCGATTGGACCTTCCAGGGCTGGAGCGGGGCGCTCAGCGGCAGTGAGTTGGTCAAGACCATCACCCTGACCAAGCCCGAGAACGTCACGGCGACGTTCACCAACGAGTCGCTCTACACCATGAATGTCAGCGTGGTCAGCAACGGCGACGGCGTTGGCGGCACGGTGTCGAAAAACCCCGATGCCGCCAGCTATCTCTATGGCACCGAGGTCACCCTGACGGCCACGCCGACGCCCGGCTGGAGCTTCGTCGGCTGGGCGGGCGACTACACCGGCGTGGACCCCGTCGCCGTCGTGCCCGTGACCGACAATATGGACATCACGGCCACGTTCGAACAGGACGCCTACACCGTGGAGGCCCTGATTGTCACCGAAGGCTTTGGCACCGGCGGGACGATTACCGTCGATCCCTTGCAAGCGACTTACCTCTACGGCGAGCCGGTCACAATCACCGTTGCGACTGAACCCGGTTGGACGTTCACCGGCTGGGAAGGAGAGGGTGTCAGCGGCACCGACCCGGTGCTCCACCTGGCCATGTCGCAAAACGTCGTCGCCATCGCCCATCTCGTGCAGAACCAGTACGAGCTGGCTGTAGACATCATCAGTAATGGCGAGGCCGGCCAGGTTGGCGGCATTGTGACCAAAGACCCCGACCAGACGACCTATGGCCACGGCCAGACGGTTACCTTGCAGGCCACGCCCGAAAACGGCTGGGTCTTCGATGGCTGGGGCGGTGACCTGAGCGGCACCGAAACGACAGCCATGCTGGAGATGGTCACCGACAAGGCCGTCACGGCTGAGTTCACCCAACAGCACTACAGCGTCGTGGCCACGTCCCAAGGCCACGGTCACGTCGATGTGGCTCCGGCCAAGGACTACTACCTTTACGGCGATGTCGTCACCCTGACCCCGGTGGCCGACGCCGGTTACGAGTTTGTGCTGTGGACCGGCGACATCACTGATACGGTCAAACCGGCCATTGTCGTCATCGACAGCGACCTCGCGGTCGAGGCCGTCTTTGGCGTCGATATGACGCCCATCGAGATTATCGCCAACGATGTCGAGGTCTTGCCCGGCGGCACAACCGCCCGCGTGACCTGGACCACCGACGTACCCGGAACCAGCCAGGTCGACTATGGTGAGGATGTCGATTATCTTGGCGGTAGTGTGGCTAAGGACACGCTGGTGACCAATCACGAGCTGATCCTCACCGGGCTGCTGCCGGAGACGTTCTACCACTACAAGCTAACCTCGTTGGATGCGTTCGGCCACACCGTTGAATCGGCCGACATGACTTTCTCCACCAGCGAATCATCAGGCATCTTCTCCGACGACTTCGCCGCCTGCGCGGTGGACAGCCGTTGGACGTGGGTCAACCCGCTGAACGATGGCCAGTTGTCGTTGCGTGGTAACCAGATCGCCATCACCGTGCCCGGCGGCGACACTGACGCACCGATGCATAATGTCTGGACGACCGGCATCGACGCGCCGCGGCTGATGCAGCCGTCGAACAACACCGACTTCACCGTCGAGGCCAAGTTCGATTCCCCCCTTGAAGGCTTCATCGCCATGCAAGGTATCCTTATCCAGCAAGACGCACAGACGTTCCTGCGGTTTGAGTTCCATGCGCGCCAGGCCAACGAGATCAACGTCTATGCCGCCACCATTGCGGGGAATCAGGCCCTACCGCGCAAGACCGTGGTGTTGCCCGCGCCGGAGAATGGCGTGCGCGCGCCGATGTACATGCGGATCGTGCGCACCGGCGACAAGTGGCAACAGTGGTACAAGTTGGGCGAAAGTGGCAGTTGGGTTAAGAGCGTCGATTTCACCTTCGCCGTGGATGTCAACCAGGTGGGCGTCTACGCCGGTAACACTCGCCTCAAGCGTAACTTGCCCACCCACACGGCCGTCATCGACTACTTCTTCAACACCGCCGCGCCCATCGACGCAGAGGACAGCCGTTACGCCGTCAACATCAACATCGAGGGCGCGGGCGCGGTAACGCGTAACCCCGACCAGGGCTACTACTGCGGTCAGCAGGTGACGCTGAGGGCGACCCCCGCCAATGGCTGGATCTTCCAGGGTTGGACGGGTGACGCCACCGGCTCCAGTCCGGTGCGCACGGTGACGATAGCGGGCGATATGAACCTGACGGCCCAGTTTGTGTCCAGTGATGTGGGCTACAGACTGGTGGTGCCGCTCATCTTGAGATAGACAGCTGCCGGTGGGGGCGGCCGGCCGCCGGTCGCCCCCACATGGTACCATCGAGTGAGAGGAGTGCCCCTGTGAGGGTCGCTCCCACTCTTCATTCTGGGCGAAATTCTGGCCCAACGGAGAATATTTCATGAACAGACAGGCAAGAGGGCTTTGGCTCATGACTTTGTTGCTGCTGGTGGCGCTGACCACCGGCGTCGTCGGAGCCTGGGCCGATGCTGCCGCCACCGCCGCTCCGGCCGCGCCGGGCGACAATGAAAGCGCAATGCCGCCCCTGGTGGGCGGCACGCCCAAGCAGCCGGAAGGACTTGTAACGACGACCGGCGTGCCCGAACAGCTCGGCCCCAACTTTCAGGATTCACCTAACGCGCCCGTCATCAACGTCTGGTATGGCGCGACACAGCCGGCCGGCTTGCGCGGCGACCCGCAGAAGTGGGTCAACATCCTGGGCAACGTCAGCAGCGCCACGCCCATCAGCAGCCTGACCTACACGCTCAACGGCGGGCCGCCGCAAAACCTGTCTCGCGGGCCGGACAACATGCGCCTGGCGCAGTCCGGCGACTTCAATATCGAGCTGGACTACACTGACCTGCTGCCGGGCAGCAACCAGGTGGTCATCACGGCGCTCGACAACGCCCTGGCCTCCAGCCAGGCTGTCGTCACCGTCAACTATAGCGCCGGCCCCACCTGGACGCCGCCCCAGAACATCACTGTTAACTGGAGCGCGGCCACGAAGGTTTCGGATGTCGCCCAGGTTGTGGATGGCCAATGGATCATCGACAATGGCGCGGCGCGGCCGACCGTTCTGGACTTCGACCGGCTGGTGGCTATTGGCGATCTGTCCTGGCGCGATTACACCGTCACAGTGCCCATCACCATCCTGTCGATGGATCCCAGTGGCTACACCGCACCCAGCAATGGGCCGGGCATCGGCATCATGGTCCGTTGGCAGGGCCACTACTGGGTCGAAAACGACACGCAACCGCGCACCGGTTGGCGACGCCTGGGCGCGCTGGCCTGGTACCGTTGGAAGGGCGGCGCGACGCCCAGTGAGGGCTTGCAGTTGGTGGGTCATCGCGGCATCTTGCTTGGCGAGAGCACGCGCACCCTCAGCATGAATACGCCCTATCTGTTCAAGGTCAGCGTCACCTCAAACGCTGCCAACCCCGGCAAGCCGGCCACCTACCGCTTTAAGGTCTGGGAAGCAAGCCAGGCCGAGCCGGCCACCTGGGACTTCGAGAAGATGGGGAACAGCGGCGAGCCAAAGAGCGGCTCAATCCTCCTGGTGGCCCACCATGTGGACGCCCGCTTTGGCAATGTGACCGTCAACCTGGCCAGCGTGCAGCCCAAGCCGACGCTGACCGTCAACGTCACCGGCACGGGCGGGGGCACAGTGGACGTATCGCCCCAGAAGCAGAGCTATCGCTTTGGTGAAGACGTAACGCTGACGGTAACGCCCGACGCCGCCTCCACTTTCCAGGGCTGGCTGGGCGATTTGAGCGGCAACGCCAGCCCGGCGGCGCTCGAAATGTTTGGCGACCGGACCGTGTCGGCGCTGATGACCAACCCCAACGTGCAGACGCCGATTTCCGACGATTTTAGCGGCTGCGCGCTGGACACAAAGTTGTGGACTTTCGTCAACCCTCTGGGCGACGCCACGCTAACCATGACCGGCTCGCAAGCGCAGATCGACATCCCCGCCGGAGCGGGCCACGACATCTGGATCGGCGGCTCCAACGCGCCGCGCCTCATGCAATATGCCGAGAACAAAGACTTCGAGTTCGATGTCAAGTTCGAATCGCCCCTCAGCCTGAAGAACCAGGCCCAGGGGGTGTTGATTGAGGCCGACGCGCAGAACTTCCTGCGCTATAACTTCCTGCACGACGGCAACACCTATCGTCTGCAAGCATTCACTTTCCTGGACGGTGTGCCCACGACGCGGATCGATAATCAGGCGATCACCATCACGTCGCCGATGTACCTGCGCGTCAAGCGCCTCGGCAATGTCTGGAACCTGTACTACTCCGCCAACGGCACGGCCTGGTCCTTCGCCGCCGGCTTCCAGCACGAGATGGTCGTCAGCGCCTACGGGCCGTACATCGGCAACTCCAGCAAGAACCCGGCCACAGTCGGGCTGATCGACACCTTCTTCAACACCAAAAGCCCCATCGTGCCGGAGGACACGGCGCGCAAGCTCAATGTCACCATCGACCCGGCCGCCAGCGGCACTGTGGCCCGCAATCCGGTGAAAGAGAACTACGCCTGTGATGAACCAGTCACGCTGACGCCCGTGCCCAACACCGGCTTTAAGTTCGACCACTGGAGCGGCGACCTGACCGGCACGGCCAATCCGGCCACGCTGGTTATGGGCGGCACAAAGAACGTCACGGCCACCTTCGTCAACGATGTACTCTATACCCTCAACGTCAGCGCCAACGGCGCGGGCGCGGTGGCCAAGTCGCCCGATAAAACGGCTTATAGCGCGGGCGAATCGGTGACGCTGACGGCTACACCGGCCGTGGGCAACCTCTTCACCGGCTGGAGTGGCGACGCCACCGGCAGCGCCAATCCGCTGACGGTCGTTGTCAACAGCAATATGACCATCGCCGGCAACTTCGCCGCTGCCCCGCCGCGGACGTTGACGATCACCGTCAACGGCAACGGCGGTGTGGCCAAAAGCCCGGACAAGACGACCTACCTCAACGGCGAAACCGTCACCCTGACGGCCGTGCCCGGGGCCGGGGCCAGCTTCGTCGGCTGGGGCGGGGCGCTGACGGGCACGCTCATCCAGCAAACGTTGGTCATGGACGGCGACAAGACCGTCACGGCCACCTTTGCCGACAACATCTACACTCTGACGCTGTCGCCCGACGCCAACGGCACCATCGCCGCCGCTCCGCCTAAGCCGGCCTACTACGCGGGCGAGCAAGTCACCCTGACGGCCACGCCTAAGCCCGGTTTCCGGTTCGTCGCCTGGGGCGGCGACCTGAGCGGCAGCGCCAACCCGGCCACGCTGGTTATGACCAAGAACGCCACCGTCACGGCCACCTTCGTCGCCGATGCCGACTACACGGTCACCGTGACCACCGCCGGCAGCGGGGTCGTCGTCAAGACGCCCGAGAAGCCCACCTATGGCTCCGGCGAGCAACTGACGCTGACCGCCTTTCCCGGAGCGGGAGCCGAGTTCGTCGGTTGGGGCGGCGACCTGACCGGCAACGAGAACCCGAAGACGATCACCGTGAACGGCAACATGGCCATCACGGCCACCTTTGCCGCCCAGGGCGTCTATAGCCTGACGATCATTCCCTCCACCAACGGCACGGTTGAGGTGAATCCCGTGCGCGATCTCTATGCGCCCGGCGAGCAGGTAACGCTGACTGCCAAGCCGGTGCTTGGCTACGCCTTCTCCGCCTGGGGCAACGATGCCCTGGGGACGACGAACCCGCTGGTGCTGACGATGGACGGCAACAAGGTCGTCTCGGCCGTATTCGAGGTGGCTTCGATCTACAATGTCGCCGTCACCGTCGCCCCGGGCAGCGATGGCCTGCCACACGGCACGGTCACCGTCGATCCCGACGGCACGCAGTTCACGGCCGGTACACAAATCACCCTGACGGCGACGGCCGACAGCGGCTACTACTTCGCTGGCTGGTCGGGCGATCTGGTCAGCAGCAAGAATCCCTCCTTTCTGACGGTCAACAGCGACAAGACTATTGTCGCCAACTTCACCGATTCGCGTGGCGTCGTATCCGACGACTTCGACGGCTGCGGAGTGCTGGATACGAACCTGTGGACGTGGGTTGACCCGCTTGGCCAGGCTGAGTACCAGCTGACCGGCTCCCAGGTCAAGATCACTGTGCCGCCCGCGGTCAACTACGAGATCTGGAAGAATGGCAACAACAGCGCGCGGCTGATGCAGAAGATCAGTAACACCAACTTCGCCCTGATGGTGAAGATTGATTCGCCCGTGAGCAAGACATATCAGACGCAGGGCGTGTTGATCGAAGCATCGCCCACGAACTTCATCCGCGTCGACTTTCACTATGACGACACGGGTAGTGATAATGAGGAGCCGCCACCGCCTCTACAGTTCTTTGCCGGCACAGTGAACAACGGCCAGGGGCGCGTGCGCATACAGACGCCCGTGCCTGACCCGGCCGACGAGATGTACATGCTTATCCGGCGCATCGGCGACGCCTGGAAGCTGTTCTATGGCTACAACAGCGCCGGGCCGTGGACGAGTGTCGGCGGGTTCAACTACAGTCTGACTGTCGATTCAGTCGGCATCTTTGTGGCCAGTACGGCTCCCAAGAATGTCCCCCAGCCCGGTCACACGGCGCTGTTCGACTTCTTCTTCAACGAGACCGCGCCCATCACGCCGGAAGACGCCAACGCGCCGGCCATCGTCGTGACCAGGGTGGGCCAGGGCACAGTGACACAGACGCCAGCCGGCCCGACGTATACTTGTGGCCAGCAGGTGCAACTGCGGGCGACGCCGGCCAGCGGTTGGCGCTTCCAGAACTGGAGCGTCGATCTGAATGGCATCAATCCTGTCCAGACGTTGGTGGTTAACCGGCGGCATGCCGTCACGGCGACCTTCGTCCAGACGACCAGCTTCGACGTGTTCCTGCCGGTGGCCATCCGCTAGTTTGTGCGACGGCGGCCGCCCCCACGCATTGGGGGGCGGCCGCCGTCACTTAAGCGCCGTCGTAAGCCGGCGTGGCTATGCTGTGACGTAGATAGAGCGGGCCGACATGCCCGCCGCGGTCTTGTCCAGTGGGCCACGGCCGCCGATTGTTATCAACAAGCCGGCTGACGCGACATATGTTGTATCGGAGCCACAACCGTTTACCGATGCGCTATCGGAAACCCCCTGTATTGGTAGTCGTGAGCCTCAGCCGGAACGTACTGGAATTCACCCGCCTGCCGCGCTAACGGCAGGGACAAGGTCTAACGGATTGTATGCAAGGAAAGCATCTGCTCTCGTTGCATGGGGCCGTACTGACATAGGCCCGGTCTGTGAAATACAGAGCACTGCAGAATGAATTCAAAGATCACCTGCGAGGGTACAATGTTACGGAGCAAAACTCACCATCTCTTTCTTATCCTGGCCCTGGGCCTTGTGGGCGGATTGCTGACGATCCTCCCCTCGACGGCCAAAGCCGGCATCTTCAATGCCAGCAGCCAGGTCACCTACAAGGAGTATTGGATCGACCACAAACAGTTCACCGGCGGCTGCAACGAGGACGGCAGCGCGACGAACCCCAGCGGTACATGGTACGTCGAGCCGTGGACTCAGCAGAAGTGCCCCAAGACCCTGTCGTTTACTCTGCCCGATGACTTCACCAACGCGGCCAAGGTCGAAATCTACCTCGATCTCTGGCGCGCCTACAAGGAACGCGGCCTGCAATTCCAGCTGAACAACAGCCAGACGGTGTACACTTCGCCCGTCGGCTACGACTGGAGCCGCACGCCGTGGATTCTGGAAGTTGACAAGGCCAACCTGCAAATCGGCCTGAACACGATCACTTTCTGGGCCACGCGGCCGACCCACATCCACGACATCGGCATTCGCATCTACCACAATGCCGAAAATCCACTGCTGCCCGGCCCGGGCAGTGACGTGGAGCCGCCCACCGGCCAGATCACCAGTATCAAGGACGACAACGGCTCGGTCTCTCCCGACGCGGGCGGCACGTTGACCGTCAACAGCGAGAAGCTGACGCTGACGGCCGATGTGTCGGCCGACACGGCCTATGTCGAGTTCCATGCCTGGTACGAGGGATATGACGAGGACAACGACGGCGTCTTCCGCGACTGGCACAATCTGGGCCGTAATAACTGGTGGCCCGGTGGCAAAGAGCAGAAGGATACCGGCGGCACGATCAATCACATCGGCACGGTCAAGCCCAAGAACGGCGTGGCTACCGTCACCTGGAACCTCGACCACATCCCCAACCAACCCCTGATCAAGTTCAAGCTGCGGATTGTTGACGCGGCGGGCAATGTGCGCGAGGGCGCGGGCGGCATTTCGGCCAACTTCAAGCTGATGCGCAACGTCCCCGTCACGGCCTTCACCATCCACGGCTTCACGGACTTCGGCCTGCACATGGACGGCAAGCGCCCCGATTCGGTCAACTATGACATTACGCTGCCGGACACTGTGGTGTCTTACTTCACCAATGCCATCATGGTTGGCGCGTATTGGCGCAACCCGAACTTCTCGGTTAATGGCAGCCCGCCCATTCCCTCCGGTGCGCCGGACTGGGCTTTGGGCATTAAGCCGTTTACCAAAAACTACCTGTTGTCCGGCCTGAACCGGTTCACCTTCCTGTATTCCGGCGGCACGGGGCAGTTCGTTGAGAAGCCCGGCCCCATGCTTATCCTGCGGCGCTCTACGCCCACGACGGCCGATACCACGCCGCCGTCGGTCAGCGGCCAGCTGCCCGCGCCCAATGCCACTAACGTCGATGTCAAGTCGGCCGTCGTCGCCCGGCTGGGCGACACTCAATTCGGCGTGGACTGGACAACGGTCAAGGTCTTCATCAACGACACAGATCGCACCAACCAGACGGCCATCCAGGGCGTGTTGGGCGACTACCGTCTTGTCTATGCCCCGCCCGGTAACCTGGCCTTCTCGACCGAGTACAACATTCGCATCGAAGCCTGTGACCTGATGGGCAACTGCATGGCCCCGGTGAGCTACAAGTTCACCACGGCTTCGCCCGACACGACCGCTCCGGTCATTAGCAACGTCGTCGTCACGCCGCTGCCCAACGGCGCCAACGTCAGTTGGACGACCAACGAGCCGGCCACGACCCGTATTGAATACGGCAAAACCACTGGCTACGAGATGGGCGTTGTGGAAGACCTGACGCTGAAGACCAACCACGCGGCCGAGATCCGTGGCCTACAGCCCAGCACGCGTTATCACTTCCGCATTCGCGCCACTGACGAACAGGGCAATATTGGTTCGACCAACGACGACACCTTCACGACCAGCGAATTCGGCAGCATCCTCTCCGATGACTTCAATGCCTGCCAGCTAGACCCGATGTGGACGGAGATCGACCCACAGGGCAATACCACCCTGACGATGTCGGGCGAGACACTGACGATGAGCTTCCCGGCCGGCACAGCCCACGACTGGAGCACGGGCGGCCCGCCACGCATCATGCAGAGCACCGGCGACGGCAACTTCAGTGTTGAGGTCAAGTTCGAGTCACCGCTGACCGCGGTGGGTCAGATGCAGGGCATCCTGATCGAGGAAGACGCCGACACGTACATCCGCGTTGCCTTCGAACGCACCGCCACCGGCTACATCATGTTCAGTCGCTTTGTTAACAATGGCGTCAACATCAAGAGCGCGACGACCAGCTTTGCCGACGATACGACGCTACCGATGAGCCTGCGCGTCCGCCGTACCGGCGACAGCTTCGGCCGCTTCTTCTATCAGGACGGCCAGTGGAAGGCCACCGGGCAGGGCGCCTACACGATGGCTATCACGCCCCTGCGGGTTGGCGTGTTCACCGGCGCGGCCGGCACGGGCAGCTCCGCGCCCGGCCATACGGCTGTGGTTGACTACTTCTTCAATTCCGACCTGCCGATCATCCCCGAAGATGCCAACCCGATGAACGTCAATGTCGCCATCGTCGGCACCGGCACGGTGACCAAGGATCCGGACAAGACCACCTATGTCTGTGGCGATAGCGTTGCCCTGGAAGCGGCGACGATCCCTGGCTGGTCGTTCGCCGGCTGGAGCGGCGACATCAACGAGACCTCGACGACCACGACCGTCACCATTGACGGGCCGAAGAACGTCGTGGCGACCTTCACGCAGGATCAATACCTGCTCGATGTGGCCATCGATAACGACGGCGTGGGCGGCGACGCCAACGCCGTGACGCGGAACCCGGACCAGGCGACCTATGTCTATGGCGATGTGGTGCAACTGACGGCCGTGGCGCAGCCGGGCTGGACGTTCACCGGGTGGACTGGCGCTGTCACCAGCGCGTCGCCCACGGTCTCGCTGACGATGTTCAAGACGGAGTCGGTGACGGCCCATTTCAAGCAAGATACGTATGGCCTGACACTGAATGTCATCAATAACGGCATCGGCACGGGCGGCACCGCCACCGTCACGCCGGTGAAGAGCAGCTATCTCTATGGCGATGTGGTCACCCTGCAGGCGACACCCAACATTGGTTGGACGTTCACCGGCTGGAGTGGGGCGCTGACCTCCACTGAGCCGGAGACGCAGTTGACGATCACCGGCGACGCTGTCGTCACTGCTACCTTTACCCAGGATCAATACGACGTCAACGTCGAGATCGTCAGCCTGGGCAAGGAAGGCGTCGGCGGCACAGTGTCGTTCAATCCCAACAAGGCAACCTTCGTCTATAATGAACAGGTGGCCCTGAGCGCCCAGGCCAATACCTGCTGGGCGTTTGACCACTGGGAAGGCGATCTGAGCGGTAATAACCAGGTGGAGTTGCTGACGGTGACGCGGGACATGAATGTCAAAGCCGTGTTCAAGCAGAAAATCCACACGCTGACGATCAACAAGACTGGCCCGGGCAATGTTGTGATCGCGCCGAATCTGGCCCAGTACTACTGCGGCGACTCGGTGACCCTGACGGCTGTCCCGGCGCAGAACTTCTTCTTCACGGGCTGGTCGGGCGATCTGACCGGCGCGCAAAATCCGGTAACCTTGACCATCGAGAAGAACACGACCATCGGAGCGACGTTCTCGAACAACCCACCGCCGACCGTCGATCCCATCGGCGACCAGACAGTGGGCATCACCAAGCTGCTAACCTTCGACGTGCACGGCCGCGATCCCGTGGGCCAGGCGGTGACGCTCTCGGCCACCGGCCTGCCCGCGGGGGCGACGTTCGTGGACAAGGGCAACGGCACGGGGACGTTCACGTGGCGGCCCAACATTTCCCAGACGGGTGAGTACACCGTCACCTTCATCGCCTCCGACGGTGAGGGTCAGGGCAGCCAGACGGTGACGATCACCGTCGAAGGGCACGCTGTCGTGTTGCCGATGATCATTCGCTAGGTAAGATTGAGCCAACTCGAGCGGGGATCGCTGCCGTTGCCGAGCGGCGATCCCCCTCCCGGTCATTCGCCCGACATAATACAATCGGACAAGGAGTATACAACGCATGAAAGTAGGCATACTGGCCGGTGGGCATGGGACGCGCCTGGCCGAGGAGACCGAGATCAAGCCCAAGCCGATGGTCGAGATCGGCGGCCGGCCCATTCTGTGGCACATCATGATGCACTATTCGTGCTATGGCCATCGCGACTTCGTCATCGCCCTGGGCTATAAGGGCGAAGTCATCAAGCGCTACATGGTCGATTACTGTTCGCTGAACAGCAACCTGACCATCAATCTAAAGGCCGGGCGCGTGGACCTGCACGACACCGACGGGATTCAGGACTGGACGATCCAGCTCATCGACACCGGTTTGAACACGATGACCGGCGGTCGTATCAAGCGGTTGCAGCCCTATATGGGCAACGAAACCTTCATGCTGACGTGGGGCGACGGCGTTGCCACGGTTGACCTGAACCGGTTGCTGGCCTTTCACCGCGCCCACGGCCGCCTGATCACCATGACCGCCGTGCGCCCGCCGGCGCGCTATGGCCATATGGAGTTCGACGGCGACCGCATCCGCGAGTTCACCGAGAAGCCCCAGACGGCTGAGGGCTGGATCAATGGCGCGTTCTTTGTCGCCGAGCCGCAGGTGTTCGACTACATTGACGGCGATGACACTCAGTTCGAAAAGGAGCCGTTGGAGCGCTTGGCGGCCGATGGCGAGCTAATGGCCTATAAGCACGATGGCTTCTGGCAATGCATGGACACCCGGCGCGACAAGTACGTGCTGGAAAAGCTATGGGATAGCGGCGAAGCGCCGTGGAAGATCTGGTAATAGGAGGACAATATGCGCGTTTTAGTAACTGGTCATAACGGCTACGTGGGCACGGTGCTCGTTCCCATGCTTCTGAAAGCCGGCCATGATGTGGTCGGCCTGGACACGAATCTGTATCAGGCGGCGACTTTTGGCGAAGAAGACGCCGGCGCGGTCATACCGGCCATACAGCGGGATGTGCGCGATGTCACTTATGAGGACCTGGAGGGCTTTGATGCCATCCTGCATCTGGCCGGCCTGTCCAACGATCCGCTGGGCGACCTGAACCCGGAACTGACCTATGAGATCAATCACCGCGCCTCGGTGCGCATGGCGCAGATGGCCAAGGAACTGGGCTGCGAGCGGTATATCTTCTCGTCGTCGTGCAGCAACTACGGCGCGGGCGTCGATGACTGGCTGACCGAGGAGTCGGCCTTCAACCCGGTGACGCCCTACGGCAAGTCGAAAGTGATGGTCGAGCAGGATGTGGCCAAGCTGGCCGACGACAAGTTCAGCCCCACCTTCCTGCGTAGTGCCACGGCCTATGGCGTCTCGCCCCGGCTGCGCTTCGACCTGGTGATCAATAACCTGACCGCCTGGGCCTATACCACCGGGCTGGTCTACCTGAAGAGCGACGGCACGCCGTGGCGGCCGGTTGTCCACATCGAGGACATGGCCCTGGCCTTCGTGGCCGCGCTGCACGCGCCGCGCGAGCTGATCCACAACGAGGCCTTCAACGTCGGCCGCCCCGAAGAGAATTACCGCATCCGCGAGCTGGCCGAGATCGTCGCCGAGACGGTTCCGGGCAGTCGCGTCGAGTTTGCCGCCGGGGCCAGCCCCGACAAGCGCAACTACCGCGTTGACAGCAGCAAGATCGCCCGCGTGCTGCCGGAATACAAGCCCAAGTGGACGGCCCGCGCCGGGGCCAAGGACCTCTACGAGGCCTACCAGCGCGTTGGCCTGAAGCTGGATGAGTTTGAGGGGCCGCGCTACCGTCGCATCGATCACATTAAGATGCTGATAGCCAGCGGCCGCCTGAGCGAGAATCTGCGCTGGCGCGAATCCATCCCGGCCTAGCCCAGTGTCGGTGTACGGGCGGGTCGTCGGCCCGCCCGTGCGACAAGGAACCCATGTCGATCTACAAGAACGAAACCACCGACCGTATCTCCGGTTCGCCCAACCTGGAGACCATCATCGCCTTTGGCGAGACGCCCCTGGCTGACCGCTTGCTGCGCGCCGACCAGCTGGACGAACCGGACCTCAAAGCCCCGCTGACCCTGGCCTTCTGTCCCGATTCGGCGCTGGCCCAAATTCGCGAGACGGTCAATCCGGAGATTCTTTTCTACGCCGAGTATCCCTACTTCTCTTCGGTGTCGGCCTCGCTGCTGAAACACTTCCGCGAGAGCGCCGAGTACCTGATGGAGACCCGGCCGCTTGGCCCGGACAGCCTGGTCATCGAAGCCGCCAGCAACGACGGCTACTTGCTGAAGAACTTCGCCGCGCGCGGCATCCCCGTGCTGGGCATCGACCCATCGGTGGCCCCGGCGACGGCCGCCCAGGAAGCGGGCATCCCGACGATGATCACGTTCTTCACCCGCGACCTGGCCCAGCAACTCGTGGCCGAAGGCAAATCGGCCGATATCTTCCTGGCCAACAACGTGCTGGCCCATGTGCCCGACCTCAATGGCTTCGTCGCCGGCATCAAGACCATCCTGAAGCCGGAGGGCGTGGCCGTCATTGAATGTCCCTACGTCGTCGATCTGGTCGATCACGTCGAATTCGACACCATCTACCACCAGCACCTGTGCTATTTCTCGATTACGGCGCTGGATAAGCTCTTCCGGCGACACGGCCTCTACCTCAACGACGTCAAGCGTACGGCGATCCATGGCGGGTCGCTGCGCCTCTTCGTGGAACCGCGCGAGAACGTCGGCCCGGTGGTGACCGAGCTGCTGGCCACCGAGCGCGAGCGCAAGGTCGATCGCATCGACTACTATCGCGACTTTGCCGGCCGGGTGGAGGACGTCAAGGACGGCCTGCTGGCCATTTTGCGCGACCTGAAGGCGCAGGGCTGCCGCATCGCCGCCTATGGCGCGGCGGCCAAAGCGACGACGATGCTGGCCTACTGCGAGATCGACTCCTCGCTGGTGGACTATGTCGTCGATCTCAACAAGTACAAGCACGGCCGCTACATGGGCGGCAACCACCTGCCCATCTATCCGGTCGAAAAGCTGGTGGAAGATCAGCCCGACTACGTGCTGATCCTGGCCTGGAACTTTGCCGAGGAGATCATGCGCCAGCAGTCGGCCTACCGCGAGGCGGGCGGCAAGTTCATCATCCCCATCCCCCAGCCGCGCATTGTCTGACAAGGGGCCGACAACTATGGCAACGACGATGCCCACCGCCTCGCGCCAGGGCAAGCACAAAAAGGGCGGCTTACGCCGGCGGATCGGCCGCTTTGGTAAGCGGATGGCGACCTCTGTCTTTGGCGAGGATCGCTTCCTGCAAGCGCGCGCCATGCGCTACCTGCGCCGCCGCCGCCGGCTGGGCCTGGGCCTCCTGCTCGTGCATACGATGGGCAAGGTTGGCTCGACCACCATCGCCACGACGTTGCGGGCGCGCGGCATCCGGCAGTCGATGTTGATGTTCCAGCCGCACTTCCTCAGCGAGGAAGGGCGCGCGTTTGCCGAGCGGTTGTCTACAGAAGGCGTTGGCGGCTGGGATCATTTGGTACGCAAGGAGCGCAACGGCTTCCTGCGCAACCGTCTGCTGGCCAGGGAGCTGACGCGGATGCGCGCCACTGGTGAGCGCGTCAAGGTCATCACCATGGTGCGCGACCCGGTGGCCACCAACCTGTCCGGTCTGTTCCATAACCACATCTGGTGGCCGGCCGAGTTGAAGGACGGCTGCGCCCAGCCGACGGCCGATTGCCTGGCGGCGCTGCGCCGGCACTTCCTCGACCACTACCCCCATGATGTGCCCGATACCTGGTTCGACATGGAGATAAAAACGCTCTACGACGTGGATGTCTACCAGGAGTCGTTCGACGCCGAGCGCGGTTATGCCATCTACCACAGCGCCTTCGCCGATGTGTTGGTGCTGAAGCTGGAAAAGCTGAACAAGTGCGCCGCGGAGGCTCTCCAGGCCTTCATGGGCCTGGATGACTTCCAACTGATAGAGAGCAACACGGCCGAGGACAAGTCCTACGCCGCGCTCTACAAGGCCTTCCGCCGCGAGATGACGCTGCCGGCCGGCTATCTCGAAGCCATGTACAGCACGCGCTTCGCCACCCACTTCTACACCGCCGGCGAACTGGCCGCCTTCCGGCGCAAGTGGTCGGCCGAGCCTGCCCGGTAAGCTATGGCCGCATCATCCCTTCGCAAACAGGCCGCGCGCCGCGCCATGCGCGCGGCCCACACCCTGCGCCACCGGGCTATGGACGCCGGCTTGCTGCCGGGCGACAGCGACTATGTGCGCTTCGTTTGCATTGGCTACGCCCGCACCGGTTCGACCCTGCTGATGCGTTCGCTGGACAACCACAGCCGCATCGTCGGCTTTGGCGAGATTGTCAAGAACATCGACCGCTACCCGCAGCACTACCACGAATTCGAGAATAGCCAGGCCCTCTTCGAGCGCGACCCGGTGCGCTTCTTACAGACAATGGTCTTCCGCAAGTATCCGCCTCCAATCGCCGCGGTTGGCTTCAAGATCTTCTATCACCATGCGCCGCGCGAAGCGGCCTGGGGGCGGGGCGTGTGGGACTATCTGCTGGGCCAGCCGGAGTTGCGCGTGCTGCACCTGAAGCGGCGCAACAAGCTGAAGACGCTGCTGTCGGAGAAGCAGGCCGGCGAGACGGAGGAGTGGATCAAGTACTCCGGCGACAAGGAGCCGGCCGCCGTCGCCATTGCACCGGCCGAGGCCGAGGCCTTCTTTGAACGGCTGGCGGCCTGGGAGGCGGAGTACGACGCCCTCTTCGCCGGCCACTCCCACTGCGAGGTGGTCTACGAGCAGCTAACCCGCGACCTGCCGGGCGGGCTGCGGCAGATTCAGGCGTTCCTGGGCGTGCCGCAAGAGGACGTCCACCCAGGGACGGAGAAGCGGCCGCGCCGCACGCTGGCGGCCCAGATCGCCAACTATGCCGAGCTGAAAGCCCACTTTGGGGCGACGCCCTGGGCCGAGTTCTTTACGGAGTAGGCGCGGGTTTGCCGCCGGCGTTGGAAGTCGTTGGTAAGGGCGGACGGTAAAGTCCGCCCTCGCCATTCTATTCACCCAGCACCATCAACCCATCGATCGTGTGTCCGCTGAGGCCGTTCTGCGCTCCACTCCAGATGATGCGCGGCCCCGCGTGACAGGCGCTGTCCTGGCCCACCCCAGCCAGCAGGCAGTGGACGATGTCATTGTCGGCGACGGCGAGATCGTCCAGAGTGGCGTTGTGGGAAGCGACGAAATATAGTTCGCCCGTTGCCCACAGCGTGGTCGCCAGCAGCTTTTCGCCCGGGTCGCCCAGACCCAGCCCCATGCCGTGGAGATGACGCGACCACGTTCCCGCTGTTTCCGAGCCTAACTGCGATGGGCGGAAAAGCAACAGATCCGCAGGGCTGGCGCCGGCGCCGGGCACCCGGGCAGCCCCAACGGTGCTCAGCAAGATGCCCTCATCAGTGACCACGATAGCGTTGATGTCTTCCTCATTCGCCTCCAGTCCCACGTCGGAGCCATCGAAGTACAATGCCAGGGTTCCGGCCGTGTTCGCGCCCAACGATGTCGGCACAAAGCGCAGGATGTCGGAATCGTCGATTCGACCCAGGCCGGCAATCGTCAGGGGCGCGCTCAGACTTAATAGATAGGAACCATCTTCCATCACAAAGAGCGCGTCGATATCGCCCTTTCTCAGCCCGATGTCGGAGCCGTCCAGTTGGAGTGCCCATGTAGACGTGCTGACATCGAACCTCAGGATGTCTTCATCGGCGAAGGCAACGCCGCCGACAGTACCCTTGTCGGTCGTGCTCAGCAGAAGCGTTTGGGCAAGCTGCTAATCCGATGGCAGCGTCGCTGTGGGCGTGGCGCTGGGCATCTCCGTGGGCGTGGGCGTCGCCGTGGGCGTCGCCGTTGCCTCCGGCTCATCGGGGGCACTCGTGGGCGTGGCGCTGGGCATCTCCGTGGGCGTGGCCGTCGCCTCTTGTTCGTTTGGTGTGGCGGTGGGCGTTGTCGTGGCTTCCGGCTGTTCGGCGCAGCCGAGATGTTGGTATAACAGTACCCTGCCGTGCGACCAACCGATGGAGACAATGTCCAGGTCGCCATCACCATCGATATCGCTCAGCCGCGTGCCGTCATGGTGCTCATCGCCGACGGCGACAATGTGTTGCGGCCAGCTACCATTATCGTTCTCGAAGATCACAACGCGCCCGGCGGCCGGCGCTTTCAGGTTGTGCTCGCCGATAACCACGTCCATGTCGCCGTCGCCGTCCAGATCGCCGACATCCAGGCTCTGCGGCCCGACGACGACGCCGATGAGATGTTCGGGCCACGGCCCGTTCGGGTCATCCGGGCGCTCATACCAGGCCACCGGCCGTTCGATGCTGATGCCCTCGTAGCCGATGATCGCGTCCAGATCGCCATCGCCGTCCATGTCGGCCAGGCGGTTGCGGTCGGGGGCATAGGCAGCGCCGGCCACGAGTGTATGCTCAATCCAGCCCGCCGGGTCGTTTTCCAGCCAGATAGTTCCCAGCAACAGGTCACTATCGCCGTCGCCATCGATGTCGCCGGCGCTCAGTTGCTCCTTCTGGCTGACAGATGAGAACGCGCCCACCGGCCAGGAGTCGCTGGCTGGATCGGCCGGCACGGTCAGCGTCTCGATGCCGCCGGCGCCACTGTGCCATGACAGGGCCACACGGCGGCCGTCGCCAAACGAACCGGCAACCGCGCCTTGCAGGAAGTCGCCGCTGCCTGTGGCGATGTCGTCATGGATGGTGAAGTTGCCGTGGCCATCGTTCTGCGCCAGCACAAAGACCTTACCGTGCTGCGGCTGCGGGCCGGCCTGGACTGTGCCCAGGATGTCGCTGTCACCGTCGCCGTCGAAGTCATCCACGACGGCCATCTGGTTCAGCGGCGGGCCGATTTCGGCGCGGGTCCATTGGCCGCCGGGCGCGCCGGGATTGCGATACCACCAGGCCCCGGCGATGACGTCCTGCAGGCCATCGCCGTCCAGATCGGCCACATCGACGAAGACCGCCCGCCACGGCCGGGCATCGTCGATGACGTGGGTCTGCCACTCGTCGAGCGATGTGCACGCTGCCGGCGGCTCGCCCGACGTATTGAGCCAGATGTCCAGCCGCGGCGTCTGCCACAGGAACGGCTTGCCGAGGATGTCCAGGTCGCCGTCGCCGTCCAGGTCGCCCAGCCGCGACTCGTGGTTGCCCACGCCGGTAGCCACCTCCTGAACCGTAAAGCCGCCCGCCCCGTCGCCCAGAAGGATCACCGTCCGCGCGTCTGGATTCTCGGTGGAAGGATTGAGCTGGCGCATTTCGCCGATGAAGATGTCCAGATTGCCGTCGCCATCGACATCGCCTATGTCGAGAGAATGCCCGTGGTTAACCTTGCCGAGGGGCAGGTCACGGCCAAGCCACTGCGCCCCATCCCACTCGAACCAGCGGGCCGGGCCGTCGGCGTCGCCCGGAACCTGGACGACCTCGGGCCAGCCGCCGGGGATGAGCTGGGCAGCGGCGATACGGGTAAAAGTGTCGTCCTCGATGAGATGGGGGATGAAGCCGCTGCCGGTGTACTCGAACCAGCGGCCGCCGCCGAGGATGTCGGCTCGGCCGTCGCCGTCCATGTCGGCTTGGGCCAGACCCTCATAGGAACTGTTCGGCGCTTCCCAGACGATGGTTGTGCCCGGCCAGGGCTGCGTCTCGCGCGGATCGGCGGGGATATCGGTGATCGTCAGTTGCGCCGCGCCCTGATTCCAGGCGACGAATTCGCTCTCCGGATCGGCATCGAAGTTGCCAAACATCATGTCGTGATGCTTGTTCGGGCCGTCGTTTTTAATATACCGGCGCGTCCAGTTGCCGCTGTAGTCAGGATAGGGATTCTCCCACCACCAAATCTGGTTCGTCTGATTATTGCTGCCCGCCACCAAATCGAGGTCGCCGTCGCCGTCGATGTCGTAGTACGCGCCGCCGGCTTCCATCTTAAGGGCTTCCGGTTCAATGACCTGGCGCTCCCAGCCGGCGGCCTGGCGACGGTACCAGACCAGGGAAGGGCCGGAACCGCGACGCGCGCCGATAACGATGTCGTCTAGCCCATCCTTGTCCACATCCAGGATCAGTGTCATGACTTGCTGGGGGCTGCCCGATGGCACCGCCAGATCGCCGGTGGCGGTAGACAAGTGCCGCCAGCCCAACGCCTGGTCAGCGGCCGGGGCGGGCGTATGCGTCGTGGAACCAGCCGACACCTGGTCATTGAGCCATGCCCAGCCGGCCAGCAAAATGGCGGCCCCCGCCAAAAAGAATATGAGTCGCTGCGTTCGTCTTGCCGTCATAGAAGCATCCGGCCCTTCAATCGACCGGGCAGAGATGCCCAACCGATACAGGTCAACTAATTTATACACTGAGGACAAGGTGGGTGCTGAACGGCTGCAAACCACGTGCCTTGGCCTGGTGACGGACGAGGCCGAGAGAGTTAGAACCATAACCGCTTGGCCCCAATCGGTCAACCGTCAAATGATTCATATCATGTAACGCAACGGCACAGGCCAGGAAAGTAATATGACATGCGTGGCCTTATCCAGAAGGCATATGCCGCGTACGCTGTTAAGGAATGCCGTAAGGGTGGTGGCCTATGCTACGAGGGATAAAGTGGCCGCAGAAGCGGCCGCGCGTCTGGAGTCAGGAGCGACCCACCAGACAACGTCAAGAGACTCAATATCACCCTGTGATCCGGCTTTGGGAAGCCGACGAACGTATTGCAAACGTTGGGGAGAAAGTTATGAGCACAAAGGCAACACTCCGCACCTTTCTGATCGTCTGCGCGGGCATCCTGGGCCTGTCCATGCTTCTGGCCACGCGCTCGGCCGAGGCCGCGCCAGATGCGTTTGGCCTGACGACAAAGGTTGAGCCGGCCGGCAAGGGCACAGTTGATGTCAGCCCGCCGCCGCCCTACAGCGAGAATCAGGTCGTCACCCTGACGGCCACGCCCATCGCCGGCTGGCAGTTCGACAAGTGGGTTCTGGCCAGCGACCTGGTCTGGTGGAACGAGAACTGGGATTATCGCGTCACCGTGACGGCCGCGGCCGCCGGCTACGCGCGCAAGGACAAACCGGCCGAGTTCGCCCTCAACTTCACGCAGCTCTGGTCGTCGTTGGGCAAGACCGGCACGCTGGACCCCAACTCCATCCGCGTCGTCGAAGTGGATGGCGACGATGCCGTCATTGATGACGCCGTGCCGTTCCAGTTCGATCAGGCCAAGGACTTTAACGCCGCCAGCAAGGCGACGGGCACACTGGTGCTGATCATGAAAGGCAACACGCCCGCCGGCGCGCAGCGCCGTTACCACGTCTACTTCGACGTGACGGGCAAGGGCTTTGCCCCGCCGTCCGTGCCCGCCCAGGTTGTCCTGACCCAGGGCATTGTCGATGAGGGCGCCTCCGCTTTCAAGATCGAGACGAACACGGCCACTTACTTCTACCACATCAAGGGCGGTGGCCTGTCGAGCCTGAACGATCAGGGGGGTAACGACTGGATCTCCTACAAGAGTAACGTTCCCGGCAACGGCGGCGCTTTTCGGGGCATCCCCAACGCCGTCTCGCCCAACAACGGCGGCCACTTCCACCCCGGCTCGAACACCATGACGACGACTCTGCTCAACGAAGGGCCGCTGAAGGTGACAGTTCACGTCAAGGAGAATAAAGCTCCGGGCGGACGCGTGAAGTGGGAAGGGATGTTCGAGTTCTACCCCAACTATACCAACTTCACCATGCTGGCCGCGCCCTACAACTACTGGTTCCTCTATGAGGGCACGCCCGGAGGCCAGCTGCAGGTAGCCAGCGACTTTGTCGTGCGCAGCGACGGCACGCAGACCCTCACCTCGGTGGCCTGGGAAGGCGACCTGGTGAATGAGGAGTGGGCCTACTTCAGCGATCCGGCTCTGGGACGCTCGATCTACTTCGTCAACAATACCGATGACACAAAGACCGACTCCTACGACAACCAGGACGCCATCATGACCAAGCTCGGCTTCGGCCGCAAGGGCGCCGGCTACCAGCTGGACCCGGCGGTGATGCCGCGCGAGTTCACTTTCGGGCTGATGGATGAGACGGCCTATGACAACGCCAAGCCGATCATCAACAACGCCTACAAGGCCCTGAATGCCACGGTGGGCGCGGCCGAGGCACGCTCTGGCGCGTCGCTGGGCAGCACCAATCCGGTCAGCTTCACCATCACCGGCCAGCACACCATCACCGCCGTCTTCAAGCCGCAGCAGTTCACCGTCAATGTGACGACCTCCGGTCAAGGCTCGGTCACCAAGTCACCCAATAAGGCGACCTACGCCCTGAATGAGCAAGTGACGCTGACGGCCACGCCCGCGGCCGGCTGGGCCTTTGCCGGCTGGTCGGGCGACCTGACGGGCGCCACCAACCCGGCGACGGTCACCGTCACCAAGAACATGAACATCACGGCGACGTTCGCCCAGTCGTTCACCATCACCACCAGCGTCAATCCGGTCGACGGCGGCAGCATTACCCTGAACCCTAGCAAGACGACCTACCAGCCGGGCGAGCAGGTGCAGGTGACGGCCCTGGCCAACAGCGGCTTTAGCTTCACCGGCTGGGGCGGCGCTCTGAGCGGCAGTAACGCGACAGAGACGGTCACGGTCAACAGCAACCTGAACATCATCGCCAATTTCTCGTCGGCCACGTTCACCTTCTTGGCTACTTCGGCCGGCAACGGCAGTGTGTCCTGGGAGCCGAGCAAGCCCCTATACGGGGCCGGCGAAGTTATCACCGTCACGGCCACGCCCGACCCCGGCTACTACTTCGTCGGCTGGACGGGCGACCGCTCCTCCAGCGCCAACCCGCTGGAAGTGACCATCAGTGGCAACACCAACATCATCGCCAATTTCCTGCCGGTGGTCTGCTACACGCTGACGTCCATGGTCAACCCGCCCGACAGCGGCACAGTGACGGTCGATCCCGCGCCCAACTGCGAAGGCGGCCGCTACACCGTCGGCACGCTGGTGACACTGACGGCCACGCCCGGCGTTCAGAAGCGTTTCGTCGGCTGGAGCGGCAGCATCACTGGCAGCGTCTCGCCAATCCAGTTCCCGATCACCGGCGACATGACCGTCCTGGCCACCTTCGAGGACGATGTTTACCCGCTGACGACCAATGTCGTCGGCAGTGGCTCCATCGCCAAGTCGCCTGACCAGCCAGCCGGCTACTTCATCGGCCAGGAAGTGATGCTGACGGCTGTGCCCGCCAGCGGCTCGGAGTTTGTCGGGTGGTCGGGCGATGTCACGGGTACAAGCCCGACCGTGCCCATCACCATCACCGGGGCGATGAGCGTCACCGCCACTTTCACCACCGCCGGGCCGTTTACGTTGACCGTCAACACGGCCGGCAACGGCAGCGGTACGGTGCAGATTAGCCCGGAGAAGACCGAGTACAACTACGGCGAGGAAGTCGTGCTGACACCTCTGCCCGCGCCGGACTCCGTCTTTGCCGGGTGGTCGGGCGACGCCAGCGGGGCGGCCAAACCGCTCAAGGTGACGATGACCGGCGACAAGGCCATCACCGCCACCTTCATCGTTCCCGCGGGACCGTTCAGCGACAACTTCAACAGCTGCACGCTGGCCAGCCAGTGGTCGACGCAGCAGGTGGGTGACACCACGATCAGCTACACTGGCCGCTCCCTCAAGATTCAGATTCCCGAAGGCAGCGACCACTACATCAACAAGAGCCTGAACAACGCCCCGCGCGTCATGCAGGCTGCCGACAACCGCAACTTCGAGGTCGTCGCCAAGTTCGATTCGGACGTGACCCAGAACTACCAGACGCAGGGCATCCTCATCGAGGGGACGACGGCCGCCGGAGCGGCGATGCTGCGGATTGATTTCACTTACAATACTGGTATCGTCAGCCTCTACTCCGGTGTGTGGACAACGGGCAAGTTGCAGCAGAAGCTCAGCCTGGCCATCGCTCCCAGCGCCGCCAACTACCTGCGGGTCAATCGCACCGGCGACAAGTGGACGGTCAGCTATAGCGCCACCGGGGCGGATAGCGACTGGACGACGGCCGGCGACTTTAAGTACGCCATGACCGTCACGCGCGCGGGTGTCTTCGCCGGCAACCTGAAGCAGGGCGGCGGCGTGGCCCCGGCCTTCACGGCCGAGATCGACTTCTTCCAGAACACGGCCGAGGGGCCGATGGTCGAGGACATTCCTCTGCTGACAATCAACAAAGTCGGTAGCGGCACGGTCACCGCCAACCCGCCCATCGACCAGCTGACTTGCGGCCAGACGGTGCGGCTGACGGCGACACCTCTGCCCGGCGGGACGTTCAACGGCTGGAGCGGCGACGCAACCGGCACGCAGAACCCGCTATCGATGCTCCTCAACCGGCCGCGGACGGTGACGGCGACCTTCACCGCGCCCGACACCTTCACCATCGCCCTGCCGATCATCATCCGTTAGCCTCGGCACGACGATCTTCAGTACCAACGACCGCGGCCGGCAGTGGGGATAGCCTCACTGCCGGCCGCGGTCTGCTTTTCCACCGGTGCCGCCGGGCACTCAGCGGTAGATGGCCGCCGCCGCGCGGCGCAGATCGACGAACACGGGGTGCAGGCAGGCCATGATCGCCGCCAGGCGCGCGGCCAGGGCGTCGCGGTAGGCCTCGGTACGCGGCTCGTCGGGGTAGACCTCATAGATCTTCGTCCAGCCCCGGTCCCACATTTCCGCTTCCATGCTGTCGCCCAGTTCGGCCTTGATCTCGAACAGGTGGCGGCGGAAGCCGTCGAGCAGAAAGCGGTTGAGGGTGTGGTCGCGGGCCTCGCAGTGGAAACCCAGTTCCCAGCCGGTGTGTGTCCGGCCCAGCCGCTCGCCCACGTGGACAATCTCGTAGTGGAGCGCCGTCTCGCCATAGTGGATCTGCAACAGCGAAGACCATTGCAGACGCCACTGGAAGCCCTGCAGGGGCGGCGGCAGCAGCGGCCGCAGCGTCTCCGGCAATGACTTCAGGAAGACGTTGGTCGATAACGTGTTCATCGCCCCTGTAGTATAATCACTGCCTGTCCGTTTCCCAACCGCGCGGAGGGAAGAATGACCAGCAAGCGACGCACCTGGGGCCAGTTCGCCACACCGGTCGATGTAGCCGATGTTCTGCTTGGCTTCTGTCTGCGGCGACCGGCCGACCGGCTGCTCGACCCCAGCTGCGGCGACGGCGCGCTGCTGCGCCGGGCGACGCAATGGCGCGCCTGGTTGTCAGACTCGGCCGCCGCCCCGCCGGCCGGGACGCTCTATGGCGTCGAGCTGGACGAGGAGGCAGCCGCCCGCGCCGCGACGGTCGCCGGGGCCACCGTCTTGCGGGCCAACTTCTTTGCCCTGGACACAGCGACGCCCCTGGCCGCGCTGGTCGGCCAGCCGCTGGGTCTCTTCGACGCCCTCGTGGGCAACCCGCCCTACACGCGCGCCGAGTGGATCGGCCGCCTCAGCGCCGCCGCTCAGCTACCGCTCTTCGACGACGCCGCGGCCGGGCCGTCGGCCTATGGCGTGCCCGCCGCGCTGGCGGCGGCGCTCTCCGGCCGGGCCGGCCTGCACGCCTACTTCCTGCTCCACAGCCTGCCCTTTCTGCGCGAGCGCGGCCGGTTGGGCTTCGTCATGCCCAACAGCTGGCTCGACATCGCCTATGGTGCGGCTCTGAAGCGCTTTCTGCTCGACCATTTCCGGGTGCTAACGATCATCGAATCGGCCGTCGAACGCTGGTTTGCCGGCGCGAGCGTCAACACCTGCATTCTCATCCTGGAGCGAGCCGATGACGCCGCCGACCGGGCCGGCAATCGTGTCCGGCTGGCCTGGTTGCGCCGGCCGTTGCGCGATCTGCTCGGCGTCGCGGCCAACGACTCGCGGCGCGTGGCCGCCGTGGAGCAACTCGTCGGCCGGCTGCTGCCCGGCAGCGATCGGCCGGCGGGCGACATTGCCGTGCGCGTCTGCCGGCAGGGCGACCTGGAGGCCGAGGAACGTTGGGGGGCGCGGCTGCGTGCCCCGGCGCTCTACCTGCGGCCGGCCTCGCCCGCTTTGGTGCCGCTTGGCCGCTGGGCCGTCATCCGGCGCGGCCACACCACCGGGGCCAATGAGTTCTTCTACCTTGACCCCTATCGGGCGAGCGCGTTGGGCATTGCGCCGCGTTTTCGCCGGCCGCTGCTCAAGTCGCTGCGAGGCATTGCGCGGCTGCAACTGAGCGCCGGCGACTGCCGCCACGAGCTGCTGCAAATCCCGCCCGACGTGTCCCTGGAGGGTGACCTGGCCGCCTATATCGCCTGGGGCGAGGCGCGTGGCGTCCACCGGCGGGTCACCTGCGCCGGGCGACAGCCGTGGTATAGCCTGCCCCAGCAGGCAGACAGCCGTCTGCTGCTGGCCAAGGGTGTCTGGCAGCGCCATTTCGCGCCCCTGGCCGACGAGTCAGTGGCCATTGACCAGCAGATCTACGGCCTGCGCCTGCCGGCCGAGTGGCTGCCGGCCGCGGCGGCCCTGCTCAACAGTGTCTGGTTTGCCCTGCAATGTGAACTGCGCGGGCGGCTCAATCTGGGTGATGGCGTCCTCTGGCTGGCGGCGTATGAACTGGCCGCCGTCCCGCTGCCCAACCTGCCGGCCCTGGGCGACGGGGTGCGGCGCGAACTGGCCGACGCTCATGCGCGGCTGGGCGACGGGGCCATGATTGCCGACGACACGCTGGAGCGGCCCGACCGGCTGGCGCTGGACGAACTGGTGTTTGACCTGGTTGGACTGGCGGCCGGCGAACGGAGCGCGGCCCGTGCGGCCTTGCGCGTCTGCCTCAACGACCGCCGCGTCCGCGCCCGCGCCGTGGCCCACGAGGAGGAACTATGACCGACACTGCCCGCCGCGCGCAATATGCCGCTGTCTTCAGCATCCTGGCCGAGACTTATGGCCTGCCTGTCTGGCGGTCGCATGGCCCGCCGCTCGATCAGCTCATCGGCACTATCCTCTCGCAGGCCACAGCCGACGTCAACACGGCGCGAGCCTACGCCGAACTGACCGCTCGCTTCCCCACCTGGGAGGCGGTCATGGACGCGCCGCCACAGGCGGTCAGCGACGCCATCCGCTCGGCCGGGCTGTCACAGATCAAGGGGCCGCGCATCCAGAACGCGCTGCGCCACATCCAGCGCGAGCGCGGCGCGCTGTCGCTCGACTTTCTGGCCGACCTGCCGTTGGACGAGGCGCTGGCCTGGCTGACGGCCATCGACGGCGTGGGGCCGAAGACGGCGGCCATCGTCATGCTCTTCTCGCTGGGCCGGCCCGCCTTCCCGGTCGATACGCACGTCTACCGCGTTTCCGGGCGGCTGGGGCTGATCCCGCCGCGCACGAGCGCGGCCAAGGCCCATGACCTGCTGGCCGCGCTCGGCCCGCCGGAGACGTACTACCCGCTGCACATCAACTTCATCCGCCACGGCCGCGAGATTTGCCACGCCCGCAACCCCATGTGCCACATCTGCCCGCTGCAAGACCTGTGCGACTACTACCTGGCCCGCGCCGCTGATGCATAAGAAATGGGGCTTCCCAAAGGAAGCCCCATGACGCCAACATTCAACCGAGCGCAACGCCTTGCCGGTGATGGATCACGGCGCCGCTCGAAGGGTCGGCGGCGGTGTGGTTGTTGGCCCAAGTGTTGGCGAAGGCGACGGTGTTAGTACTGTTGTCGCCTTGAGCACCGGAGCGAGATAGCTGCGCGCCACTGGCGTGGCCGTAGGCGTGTTGGTCCCTTCCGGCGGGTCAACCGGTGTGAGCGTCGGGGTGAGGTCAAAGTCCGCTGCCGACAGCCCGGAAGAGAAGGCCATCAAATAGACGCCACTCAACAATAATATTCCCACTGCGAAAAGCAGCAACAATGGACGGTAACGCATCATGGTTGCTCCTCTTCAGCAGCCTGAGGGGGAGGTGGAGGGGTAGGTGTAACAATGAAACCACCGTCCAACGCGTTTTCTGATGGGACATGCTCAAGGCGAGTAGACTCATAGCCACGGCGTCTGGCGACAATGCGATAGGAAAACTCTACGCTATCACTATTGCCGTCACTGACGGCTGCAACCTCGAAATGATCTTGCGCACGCACTGACACGTAGAGGCTAACGTTACCATACGATTGCACAAATACATGGTATGGCTCATCAAGATTCACAGTTTCAGCAAATAGGGGATCGATAGCCACAATGGCTCTACCTGATTCTAGTTGCCCTATGCCGTACTCGGTGAACCACACTTCTGACGATTCTTCAGTATATAGCAGTCGATCCCCTGAGGTTGTCCTTACTCCTGCGCTCTTGGTACCTCCCATTACAACCAAACCGGTTTTTCCGGCAACCGTTGAGATCATAACCCCATTCCCAAGGGAATTGAAAATCCCGCCCCACCCATTTGGCGAATTGTTAAACCCTAGAAAGGCGCTGCTACCACCCGATTCAGCAGCATTATGCCCATACACGCCTACTCCTTCTGTCCCTACGTTAATTCCCTCAACTCCCATCCCATTAATAGACTCACTCCTTCCAACAACTGCACGAGTATCTCCAGTCGTGGCCGTCGTCTTCCCATATAAGCCTCGACCGGTGGTGGAGACACTTTCTGCCCAGATACCGTACCTGTTGCCGCTGGTATCCGTGTGGATCCACTTGGAGCCAAAAGTGCCAATTCCGCTTTGCGCCGTTTCTCCAAAGTGATCAACAAGGGGATGCGATGCTGCTATTACAGCTGTGACAAGTAGAGCTGTCAAGGCCAAGCCAAACCAGATGCCGCGTTTCATGAGTGTCCTCCTAGCCGGCAGGCCAAGTGCCTGCCATTCTAACATGAACTAGCCAGTCATCTTTGATTATCTGTAACGGGAGTGTGTTCCCATTACTCCCTACTACCAGCAAGGCGACTCCTAAAGGATAGAATTTCCTGCGCCCGACGTCCAGGTGTTCTGGGTGACAAACGAGGGTCAACCCTTCGTCGTGCTTGTAGGACTACCCCTTCCCCGCAAAGCGTTCTACAATTGTGCTTTCGGCGACTCCTCCACCGGTCATGATGAGCGCGAACCATACACGCACCAACGACGAGTGGGTCGAAGACCTGCGCGAAACCGGCCCGCGCCGCGAGGCCGCGCTGGACGATCTGCGCCAGGTGCTGGCCAACGGCCTGACTCGCGGCCTCGTCGGCCAGGTGGACACGGCCGCGCCGGAGTTCGACGCGCTGGTCGATGACTTCGTGCAGGAGGCGCTGCTGAAGGTACTCGACAATCTGGAGTCCTTCGCCGGGCGCTCGCTCTTCACCACCTGGGCCAACAAGATCGCCCTGAACCTGGGCCTGACCGAGTTGCGACGCAAGCGCTGGCGCGACAGCTCCCTCGACCAGCTGACGCAGACCGAAGACGGCGACTTCACGCCGTCGTTCATGGCCGACCTCTCGCCGCGGCCGGAGGAACTGACCGAGCGGCGCGAGCTGCTGACCTACGTCGCCCGCCTCATCGCCGAGGAACTGACCGAGAAGCAGCGGACCGCCCTGGTGGGCGTGGTCATTCAGGGCAAGCCGCTCAGCGAGGTGGCCTTCCGCATGGGTTCCAACCAGAACGCCATCTACAAGCTGCTGTTCGACGCGCGACAGCGCTTGCGCCGGCGCATGGCCGAAGATGGCCTGACGCCCGAGGACATCATCGCCACGTTTGCCGCCCTCTAAGCGGGCGTGTAAGAAAGGGCCAACGATGCGCGTCAGAGAGGCAGAATGTCAAGCGTGATCGAGACCATCCACGTGCTCCTGGAGCGGCCTCCCCGGGTCGAGTTGACCGTGATCGACATGGATGATCCCGCCTGTGACCGGCTGCTCCAGCTGCTTTGCGCGACACGTGATGACGAGTTGTCTTGCGAAGACGTGTTTGCCTGCCTCGATGAGTATGTCGACTGCCTGCTGAATCGCAGCCAGATGATGAGCGTCCCTCTTGTCGAGCACCATCTGTCTCTCTGCACCGATTGCCGCGACGAATTGCACGCCTTGCAGCGGGCCTTGGCCCGGGCCGCGGCCGACGACTGAAGCACCACAACCCCCACGCCGTTGCCCAGCCCAACACGGCGCGACCGACGCATAGGAGAAGACAGGCTATGTTACTCGCAGGCGACATTGGCGGCACGAAGACGGTCCTGGCCCTCTTCGACGCGCAAGCGGACGCCACGCTCATCGACCGCCACCCGGTGCTGGAACGCACCTTCCCCAGCCAGCAATACCACTCCCTGGAATTGATCATCGAGGAGTTTTTGCAGGACTGCCCCCACCACGTGTCTGCCGGCACCTTTGGCGTGGCCGGGCCGGTGGTCGGCGGGCGGGCGCAGGTGACGAACCTGCCCTGGATGATCGAGGCTGAGAGCCTGGCCACGCGCTTTGGCTTTGGCGTCCATCTGCTCAACGACCTGGAGGCGCTGGCCACGGCCGTGCCCTTTCTGGCGAGCACCGACCTGGTGACGCTCAACGTGGGCGAGGGCGTCGCGCGCGGGGCCATCGGCGTCATTGCGCCGGGGACGGGCCTGGGCGAGGGCTTCCTGGTGTGGCAGGGCACGCGCTACGAGTCGTATCCTTCCGAGGGCGGCCACTGCGCCTTCGGCCCCACGACGCCGCTGCAACTGGAGATGCTCAATTACTGGCTGCCGCGCATGGGCCACGTCAGCTATGAGCGGCTGTGCTCCGGCATCGGCATCCCCAACATCTACACCTTTCTGCGCCAGACGGACCGCTATGAGGAGCCGCAATGGCTGCGCGACGCGCTGGCCGAGGCGGCCGACCTGACGCCGGTGATCATCCGCGCCGCCGTGACCAGCGAGGCCGATATCTGCGTGGCCACACTGGAGCTGTTCATGGAAATCCTGGGCGACCAGGCCGGCAACCTGGCCCTGACCGTTCTGGCCACGGGCGGCATCTATCTGGGCGGCGGCATCCCCGGCCGCATCCTGCCCCAACTGCAAAAGGGGCCGCTCATGACCTTCTTCCGCGACAAGGGACGCTTCAGCGAGATGATGGGCCGCATCCCGGTGCATGTCATCTACAATTCCAAGGCGGCGCTCTATGGCGCGGCCTACGATGCGATGACGCTTGCTCCCGTCGCCTAAGGACGATGATGACTGAACACGAGGAAACCATGCCTGCGCCCCAGGTGCGCGTTGTTACTGATATGGCCGAAGCGGCCGGCTACGTCGTCGCCGCCTTGCAGGACGCACTGGCGGCGGGCGAAGTAGCCACGTTGGTGCTGTCCGGCGGCACGACACCGCGGCCGCTCTACGCGCGGCTGGCCGAGGCCGCCGATCTCGACTGGGAGCACGTCCACGTCTTCTGGGGGGACGAGCGCCTGGTGCCGCCGGACGACCCCGGCAGCAACTACGCCGCGGCGCGCGAGGCGTTACTGGATCGCGTGCCCCTGCCGGAGGCCAACATCCACCGCATCAAGGGCGAACTGGACGAGGTCGCCGCCGTGGCCGACTACGCCGAACAACTGCGTCGCTTCGCCCAACGCCACGACGCCGGCTGCCCGTCGCCGTGGCCGCGCTTCGATGTCGTCCTGCTGGGGCTGGGCGCGGACGGGCACACGGCGTCGTTGTTCCCCGGCTCGCCGGCCGAGTGTGTTGTGCCGGTCATGGCCGTGACGGCCGACTATGCCGGCCGCCCCGCCCGGCGCGTCACGCTGACGCCCATCGTCTTCAACCACGCCCGGCGCGTGGCTTTCCTGGTTAGCGGGGCCGACAAGGCCGCCGCCGTCGTCGCCGCCCTCGGCCCGGCGCGCGACCCGGAGCGCTACCCTGCGCAGCGCATCCAGCCGGAGGGCGAGTTGGTGTGGTTTGTAGATAAGGCGGCCGCCCCGGAGCGGGCCGAGGACTGAGAGAGAGTACAGCACGGGGGCGCGGTTTGCGCCCTCGTGTGGGCTAAACGGAATCTTCGGCCGGGCGATTGTGCCGCGCCCGCCGCCTACTGAGGCCGCGGGCCGCCCACAGGCCACCGAACACCACGGCCGCCAGGCCGGCAACGATGCCCCAATAGGCCCAGTCATAGCGGTGGGGGTTGCCGTCCATCGTGACGGGCCAGCGATTCTCACTGACGAAGCCGGGGAAGAAGGCCGCCCCTGGCCCCAGCGAGAGAGCATAGGCCTCATCGTCTACCCACACACGCAACATTGGCGCGGTATAGCTGACGGTGATGGCGCGCGTCCGTCCATCGCCAAAAACGCCCGGCACAAGCACTTCCGGCTTCTGGCCATTCTCGCCGCCGGCCGGCGTGCGCAGCCGGACGATGAGCGCGTCCTTCTCCTGGCCCAGCGTCACGTTGCGCCGGTTGGCGTCGGCCGAGATGGAGACGATGCGCGCCGGGCCGCGCTGCTTCGGGTCGGCCGTGGACACGGTGGCGCGAATCACAAAGGCATCGGCGCGTCGGGCTGCGTCCGAAAAGCCCTCGAAAGCGCCGGCCGTCGCCAGCCACTCGCCCGGCCCCACATGGACGCCCTGACCGTCCTGTGGGCCGGCCGGTCCCTCGCGCCATTCCAGCGGTGGCGCGTCCGCCCCGCTCGTGTCGGCGAAGGGGGCCGGGCCACGGAAGTTGTAGCGAGCGACGAAGTCGGGGCTATCGGGCAGCCCCGCCCGCACTTCGACTTCGCTCAGCCGGCCGCTCCACTCTCGCTTGCCCACCGCCTCGTTGCCGACCACCAGCGGGAAAGACGTATCCCAGTTATCGAGGCGGACGCTATGGTTGAGATAGCCCGTCAGCAGCGTCGCGCCCAGGGCATAGAGACTCAGGCCGATGAGAGCATTGCGCCGGGTGACGGTCCGTTCCAGGGCGCGGCCGATGCCGGTGGCCCAGGCGTGGAAGAGCGCCGCGCCCAGCAGCGCCCCCAGCCCGTTGGCGACGACGTCGGCCCGCGACGGCACGCGCTCCGGCAGAAAGAGTTGCGCCGCCTCCAGCGCCGCCGAGAAGAGGACGCCGATGAGGAGTGCCCCGCCGGCAACGGCGCGCGGGCGGTTGGCCGCCGCGCCGCGCCCGGCCAGCAGCCCGGCCAGCCCGAAGCCCAACGGCGCGAAGAACAGGATGTTGAGCGGCACGTCGCGCATGGTCAGCGGGGCCAGCGTGATCCGCTCCCACGGGATGCGCCCGGCCCAGCCGAAATCGAACGGCGTCAGACGCAGGCGCAAGTTCAGCGCGACCATGCCCAGGACGAGCAAGGCGAAGAGGAAGCGCGGCGCGTGGCGGGTATTCATGGTCATCCTATCGCCTGGCCGTGTGCCTACGCCGCCCAGACCAGCCCCAACTCCACGGCGCGGGCTGTGTAGGCGGCGATGTGGTCGCGTGTCACTGCGCCCATGTCGGCCCCGGCCTGAAACGCCTTGAACCAGCCGGTGATCTCGGTCAGCGCATCGACCCAGGTGTAGACCGGCCGCCAGTCGAGCCGGTGGGCGGCCTTGTCCCAACTGAGGCGCAGCAGACCGGTTTCGACCTCGGCATAGCCGGGGCGGGTGTGTTCCCACGCGCCGCTGCCCCACAACTCCACCAGTTTCTCGGCCAACGCCTGCGCCGGGACGCCCTTCTGCTCCAGCGGGCCGAAGTTCCACGGCTCGCCAAAGGCCGGGCCGTGGCGCAAGAGCTGCGCGCCCAGCCACAGATAGCCGCTCAATGGCTCCAGCACGTGCTGCCACGGCCGCACGCTCAGCGGGTTGCGCACGCCGATGGGCCGGCCGTCCATGAGCGCCTTCATGCAGTCGGGCACGAGGCGATAGTCGGCGAAGTCGCCGCCGCCGATGACGTTGCCCGCGCGCGTGGAGGCAATGGCCACGCCGTGGCCGGCGTAGTCGTCCGGCGCGAAGTAGGTGCTTCGATAGGCGGCGATGGCCAGTTCGGCCATCGCCTTGCCGGCGCTATAGGGGTCATGGCCGCCGAGTTGATCCGACTCGCGATAGCCCCACAGCCACTCCTGATTCTCGTAGACCTTGTCGGTGGTAATGCTGACCAGGGCGCGGACGCTATCTGTCTGGCGGATGGCCTCAAGAATATTGACCGTGCCGCCGGCGTTGGTGTCGATGGTCAGCTTGGGCAGTTCCACCGAGCGCAGGACGATGGGCTGCGCGGCCAGATGGAAGACGATCTGCGGCCGGTGGGTGGCGATGGTCTGGCGCAGGGCCTCGTAGTCGCGGATGTCGCCGCGCACGTCGGTGATCCGCTCGGCCAGCCCGGCGGCGACGAAGTTGCTCGGCCGCGTCGGTGGCTCCGGCAGACTATAGCCGATCACCTTCGCGCCCAGTTCGAGCAGCCAGGTGGTCAGCCACGAACCTTTAAAGCCGGTGTGGCCCGTGACAAGCACGGGGAGAGAAGAGTAAGTGCCAGAGAAAGAGGTCATATATGGTCTGTAAATCGTTAAGGGGCTGGGCAACGCACCGAAAAGGCGACGGTCTCTAAGGGAGTCTATTTCAGTAGAGCGATGAGCTTGTCAACGGCCATATCCGCGTCCCGCAGAATCTTTCGCAGGAGACCGCGGCCAATTTCGTCGCCTGTGTGGCCTGCCACGGTGACGACTCGGCCGTCTTCGTGCCGGAGCTGGATATGACTGCCTCGCTGTCAGACCGCTTCAAAGCCGGCTTTCTGTAGCGGCGATTAGTTCTCGCCCGCTGATTACCGGCAGCTTGGGCATTAGATGTAGATCCTCTGTACACCAACGAATTCAGGAATGGAATCAAGTTCGCCTTCTTCCTCAAGGCATAGCACGATCACTTCGCGCATGTTGGCCATCAGCTCCTCGATCGTCCGCCCTTGACTGTAACAGGCGCAGTTGAGGCACTTCGCCGGCGTAGAACCCATCCTCATCCCGCTCGATGATCACGTAGAACTCATGTCTGTTCATAGGGTTATTATAGCAGTTGTCCGTCGTCCGTGGTCGGCGGCCGGCGGTCACCCTTCATCCTTCACCCTTCATCCCTCATCCCTGACCCCCTTCCACCTGCACATACACGTTCAACGTCTCAATGGCGGTGTTGTCCCAGGTGAACCGGGCGGCCTGCTGGGGGCCTTGGCGGCGCAGGTCGGCGGCCAGGTCGTCCTGAACGACGATGCCGATGATGGCCCCGGCCATGGCGCGGGCATCGTCGGCATCGACGGCAAAGCCGGCCGGGCCGATGATCTCCGGCAGCGAGCCGCTATTGCTGGCGACCACGGGCGTGCCGCAGGCCATCGCCTCCAGTGGCGGCAGACCGAAACCCTCGCGGCGGCTGGGAAAGGCGAAGACCTCTGCCTGCCGATAGAGCACCGGCTTATCTGCCTCGTCCACATAGCCGATCCAGCGCACAAAACGACCCAGCCCGGCCTGCTCGATGATCGCGTCGTAGTCGGGGAAGGCGAGCGACGCGCCGGCCGGCTTCTGCCCGGCCAATAGCAGCGGGTAGTCCTCGCCCAACGCCTTGGCCACGTAGGTGTAAGCGTGCAGCAGGGTGGCGACGTTCTTGTGGGTCTCATAGCCGCCCATATAGAGGACGTAGAAGTCGGGCAGGTCATATTTGCGCCGGACGGCCAAATCGACAAGGCTGTTGCCGGCCTGTGGCGTGTATTCCGGCCCCACGCCCAGGTAGACGACGCTGACAGCCTCGTCGGCCAGGCCCAGATGGGCGAGAATGTCGGCCTTGCTGGCCTGCGAATCGGTCAGCACATGGCTCGCGCCCCGCACGGCGGCGCTGACAAGGGCGTTGTAGAGCCGGGCGCGCGCGCTGCGGTGATACTCAGGCACAAGCAGCGTCGTCAGGTCGTGGACGGTGACGACAAGGGGGACCGGCGAGCGCAGGGGTGGGGCGAAGTAGGGCACGTGGGCCAGGGTCGCCCCAACGCGCCGGCAGGCGGCCGGAAAGTCGCGCTGTTCGAACAGTACCTTGCCCACGTGGCCCGGCCGCTGCGGCACGATGGCCACGGCCACGCCCGCGGGCACGTCTTCGGGCGGCGCGCCGCCGGGTGGCTGGGGGTAAACCAGAGTCATCTCCAGGTCCGACACCAGTTGCCGCAGATGGGTCACGAGTTGGCGGATGTATTGGCCGCTGCCGGTGTTGGGCCTACCCCAGAAGGTGGCGTTGAGGGCGACGTGCATCGTCCAGATTATACCCCTTTGCCCACCCTATGGCCTATGATATAGTTTGCCAAGCGCGAGTGGCCTTAAACCACATGGAAGAGCCAAAAAGAAAGTTCATTCCCGGCCTGGGCATTCTACTCCTGTCGGCCATCCTGTTGGGTACGGTCGGCGCGTTGCTCCACGACTTCCGGGAGGTGGGCTACGGCCGCGTCGGCGCGCTGCTCTGGGCGGGGGGGGTGCTGATCACCTTTGTGCTGGGCACAGCCTATCTCTCGCGGCGACTGCTGCCCCTGCAGGGCAACAGTGGCTGGGGTGAGGGCTACCGCTTGCTGTGGCGCAGCTATCTGATGGGCGTCAATCATTGGCTGAGTGGCGTGCGGCACGAGCCGATTGGCCTGGTTAAGCCCAAGAAGACGGCCGTCGCCGCTCTCTCGCCCAGCTTCCAGCTATTGGGGGCCGGCTTCCTGTTCAGCCACGAGGCCGCGGCCATCACCCGAAACAACAGCTTCATTCGCGCTGCCGGGCCGGGGCTGGTGCTGCTGCTGCCTGGCGAGACCATCGCCAAGGTCTTTGACCTGCGCACGCAATCGCGCAAGCAGTCTGTCAGCGCCACCACCCGCGAGGGCATCCCCGTGGACACCAGCGTGACTGTGTCGTTTCATGTGCGCCGCCTGTCGCCCACCGAGCGACGGCCGCGCTCGGTGCAGACCGACGCCATCCCCTATCCCTATGACCGCCAGGCGCTCTTCGACCTGACTTACGCCGGCACCGTCGCCGGCGATAACCAGCTCGATTGGACGGAGCAGGTCGCTCCCCAGGCGGCCATGCTGCTGGTGGGCGAGATTGGCCGGTACACGCTTGACCAGCTCCTTGAAAGTGGTGGCGTTGGGCCGCTGAGCGAGATCAAAGCCAGCATCAAGCGCGGCCTGCAGGCGATGCAGGAGAGCGAAGAAGGGCCGTCGCTGCCGAAGGGTATCACCATCGTCAGCGTGGGCGTGGGCGGTCTGGAGCCGCCGGAGGAGGTTACCAAGAAGCGGCTGGAGACATGGCAGGCCAGGTGGCAGTCGCAGGCGGATAAGGCGATCGCTGACGGGAAGACGGAGGCCCTGCGCCTGATCAACCAGGCCCGCGCCCAGGCCCTGTCGGACAACATCGACAGCCTGCTGACAAGCATCGAGGCCGCGCAGGACCTGGGACAGTCGCCGCTGCCGGATGTTATTCTCTCCCAGGTCGTCTCGACGCTGGAAAAGCTGGCCACCAGCCAGGCGATGCACAACCTGCCCCATAACACGCAATGGCTTAGCCAGGTCGCCGACGCCTCGCACCAGCTACGCGACGTTCTGGGGGCGGAGGAGTAGGCCTGTGTCCGCCCAAGCTGCGTCAGGCGCTCCCATCCAGGTCGCCCGCCGAAGGTCGCGTTGGACATTCAGCTGGTTTACCTGGCCGCGGCTGATCCTGGTGGCCTTGCTGCTTGGTTACTGGCTCTTCGTCAGCAAGCTGGAGCGCGTCGAGGGCAATGTCGTCCTGGCGGGTTTCTTCCTGCCCGATCTATCGGCCAGCCAGGCGTCGATGGTGACGTTCTCGCCCTGGCTGGAGATTGCGGTCGAGATGTTTCATCCGCGCGTGCTACGCCATTTCATCCCGCTCTTTGTTGGCTGGTATCTGGCCGTGCAGGCCGCCGTGAGCCTGATGCAGGTGCTATACGATTGCCCCGACCGCGAGACGGCCGCGGCCTTCCTGCGCCGCCAGCGTCGCGACCGGGTAAGCGCCATGGAGATGCCCTTCATCGTCTTGCCGCACACGCTGGAGAGCATCCGCGAAGAGTCGATCCTGGTGCGCGTCGGCGGGCCGGTGCAGGTCATCATCCCCAACGGCCATGCCGCTGTGACCGAGCGCAACGCCCGTTTTCTGCGCGTCTTGCCGCCCGGTTACCACATCCTGGGGCGCTTTGAGTACCTGCTCGGTATCATCGACCTGCAACCACAATCGCGCAGCGCCGAAAACGTCGCCATGCTGACCCGCGAAGGTATCAAAATGGAGGCTGACATTGGCCTGACCTTCTGCATCGATCCCGGTGATGAGCCATCGCCGCAGCGACCTTACCCATTTCGGCCCGAAGCGGTTCGCAAGGCCGCCTATGGGGGAACGGTGGGCGGCAACGGCAAAGTCTCCACCTGGGACAATGGCCCACTGGGCCGGGCGATTGGGGCGCTGAGTGGTTGGGTGTCCAGCCACACCGTCGATCAACTATTGGCCGCCGATGCCTCCCACGATGCCCACCACCTCATGATCGAGGCCGTCATCAACAAGGTGTGGGATCCGGAGGGTCTGCTCAAGGAAGGTATTAAGCCCCTGCGCGTCCACATCAGCCGGCTGATGCCGCGCAAGGAGGTCAGCGAACAGTACACGGAAGTGTGGCTGGCCGCCCAGCAGAAGGAAGATCTCCTGGCGCTGGCCGACGACAAAGCGCAACTGGCCAAAGAGCTGGAAGTGCTCCATGACGAGGGACAATTGCTGGTCATCCAGACGATCACCGAGGCGATCCGCCGGATGCAGCAGGAGGCCGGCAGCCGGGTGTCGGGCTATCTGTTGGCCACGAGCCTGGTGGAGGCGCTACAGAAGTTGTTCCACCTGACCGTCGATAAGGCCAGAGCCACCAGCGCGGACACCGGCCGTCTGGAGGAAGCGATTGAGCACGTTACCAAGCGGTTGGCCAGTCTGGAGGAGAACCTGAAGTCGCCGACGGACTTCGACTCCTTCATATCGGACTAGGCGTGTGAATCTCATGGTTGAGCGTTCCGCCGGCCCTGGCGACGATGCCCGTACTTCTGTCTCCGGCCCGGAGGGGCCTCCTCGCGTCGATGCCCTGCTCGATCTGCAACGCCTGCTGGAAATCCTATTCCCCGGCCCGCCCTCGCTCGATTGCATCACCGTTGACGATGTCGTGCGGCGCTATCCCCTGACGGGGCTGGGCGCGCCAGCGCTGACGGCTATTGAGCAGTCGCAACGCATCGTGCGCGCGCGCGGCGACTTCAGCCAGACTGGCCTGTGTGAATTTCACATCGGCCTGATTTTCTTCCACTGGCAGGACTATCGCGCCGCGGCGGCCCAGTTTGCGCTGGCCCGCCAACCGTGGACGCTGGCCGGTGACCACTCGGCCAACGGCCTGGCGCGCTTTGCCCAGGGCCAGGCTCTCGCCCACGCCAAACACTACGAGCCGGCCATGCTCCAGTTTGGCCGCGCTGAGCGGTTGCTGATTCGGCCCGCCCACGGCGCGGCGGGCGCGCGCCATGCGCTGCTGGCGGAGAAGCTGTGGCCGCTGCTGACGACGGCGCAGGAAACGCTGCGCGAGAAGCTCTGGCCAGAAGACCGGCCGCCGGCAGTGGTCAAGGGCGGCGCGACCCCGCCCCCGGCCGCGCCCCACAACGAGCGCGCCGGCGCGGCCCCACTGCCCCGGCTGGGCCAGATGGAGGCCGCGACTGAGCCGCCGCGGCCGGCGGAGTGGGTTCCGCTTCCGCTATCCAACCTCCACCGCAACCGTGGCGACGGGCGGGGCGGCCCCGTGCCCGGCCACGTGTGCGTCGATGAACGCTTCAGCTGGTACATGATCGACGGCCGGCGCGGTAACTTCCTGCCCACCATTGCGCCCGGGGTGTGGATTCTGGCCGACGACGAGAGCGACGAGCGGCCGGCGTCGCCACAGGACTACGTCGTCGTCGGCAGCAGCCGCGCCGGATTGGGCAGCATCACCGTCCAACCCATGTCCCACTCCACCACCTTGCCCTATCACTACCTGGGCTATCGCGTCGCCGGCCCCGACGGTGCGTCCCAGCTGATCATGGACGACAGTCGCCAGGCGGTCAGCGGCGGCGATCTGCTGGTGCTGGCGGTGGTCGAGGGGTTCTGGTATGTGTTGGACGGTCAACCGGCCGCGGGGCCACAGCCACAGTTAGGGGGATAGATGGCAAAGCATGTGCTTGTGATCGGTGCGACGTTGCTGGACACAAAGGGTAAGCCCGTGGCCGGGTTGGCCCCGGGGATGTCCAACCCGGCCGAGATTCGCTCGACGCGTGGCGGCACGGCCCGCAACGTCGCCGAGAACCTGGCCCGGCTGGGGTCCGATGTCGTCCTCATTTCGGCCGTGGGCGATGACGCCGTGGGGCGGCAATTGATGATCCAGACGGCCGAGGCCGGGGTCAACCTCGACCATATGGAAATGGTTGCCGGCCACCCTACCGGTTCCTACATCGCCCTGCTGGAGGAGGATGGCCGGCTGGCTGTGGCCCTCGATGATGTGCGCGTCATGCAGATCATCGATACCGCCTATCTGGAGGCGCGCCGCGACCTGTTCGCCGGCGCGGCCATGGTCATGTTCGATGGCAGCCTGAGCGAGGACGCCATGGCGACGGTCGTGCGGCTGGCCCGCGCGGCCGGCGCGCTCCTCTGCGCCGATCCATCGTCGGCCCGGCTGGCCCACAAGCTGCGCCCCTATCTGCCCCACCTCCATCTGGTGGTGCCCAACGAGATCGAGGAGGCGGCCCTGTGCGATGTCGGCTTTGTTGGCCACGACCCGACGACCAGCCTGGCTCTGGCGCGCCGCTTGGTCGGTGTTGGCGTCACTAATGTTGTTGTCACATTGGCCGACTACGGCTTGGACTATGCCACGGCCGATGAGGTTGGCTATATCCCGCCGTCGCACACCCACATGGTGGACAGCACGGGCACGGGCGACGCCGTGACCGCGGCGATCCTGTTCGGCCTGCTCAACGACCTGCCGACCGTCGAAGCCATTCGCCTGGGCGCGGCCGCCGCCGCCCTGACGCTCCAGTTGCCCGACACCGTCGTGCCGGACCTGAGCCTGGATATGTTGTACGATCATCTGATCGTGTAATTGGGTTCGGCGCGCAGTACGTCTTTTGCACGGCGGCTCGAACTATCCGACCATGCCCGATTGCCGTTGACCACTCATCACTGACCACAGCCACTCCCATGACCAACACCCTCGGCTTCATCCTCTGCATCGTCTACGTCTTCGGCATGATCGGTCTCGCGGAGGGACTGCGCCGTTGGCGAGGCTACGGCTCCGGCTTCACGCGCAAGGTCATCCATATCGGCGTGGGCATGTTGAGCTGGTTGCTGCCGTTTCTGTTTACCTCGCCCTGGCCGTTCATCGCTGCCTGTGGCGGATTCATGCTCCTCAATCTGCTCGACTGGCGCTACGGCTTCATCAGCGCCATGCAGAGCAGCAGCCGCAGCAACCTGGGCACGGTCTATTTCCCGCTGGCCGCGGCCGTGGTCGCCTGGCTGTTCTGGGATCAGCCGCCGTTGATGGTCGCCGCGTTGATGCCGTTGACCTGGGGCGACGGGCTGGCTCCGGTGGTCGGCGCGGCCTATGGGCGACATATTTACCGCATCCACACCAGCACGCGCTCGCTGGAGGGGTCGGTCGGCTTCTTCGTGGCCGGTTTTGTCTTCACCTGGCTGGCGCTGTGGGTCATGCCCGGCCTGCCGGCCATCACCCCGGCGCAGGCGCTGCTGCCGTCGCTGGTGATCATGGCCGTGACGACGGTCATCGAGGCGGTTTCGATCTGGGGGCTGGATAACCTGGCCGTCACGGCGGCGGCCATTCTCATCTTGAGCGCCTGGCCGTTCTGAGCGCCTACCAACCTTCGTCGCCGATCAACGGCACGAACACCACCGGCGCGAGCCGCTTCCGGTGATAGCGGCCGTCGGCCCGGCGCGTCACGAGCACCAGGTGCTGCTGTCGCTGCCGGCGGCCGACGGGCATGACCAGTCGCCCGCCGGCGGCCATCTGCGCGCGCAGCGATTCGGGCACGGCCGGGCCGCCCGCGGCGACGATGATGCCGTCGTAGGGAGCGTGTTCCGACCAGCCGCGCGTGCCGTCGCCCTCGTGGACGTAGACGTTGTCGTAGCCGAGGCTGGCCAGGCGTTGGCGGGCATAGTTGGCCAACTCGGGGTGGCGTTCGACGGTGTAGACCGCGCTGACGATGCGGCTGAGGATGGCGGCGGCATAGCCCGACCCCGCGCCGATCTCCAGTACGCGGTCGTCCGGCCCCAGGGCCAGGGCGGCGATCATGTAGGCGACGACGTAGGGCTGCGAGATGGTCTGCTGGGCGGGGATGGGTAGGGGCGTATCGTCATAGGCGGCGGGGCGCTCGGCCTCCGGCACGAAGTGTTCGCGCGGCACGAGCCGCATGGCCCGCAGCACGGCCGCGTCGTCGATGCCGCGCCCGGCGATCTGCTCGGCCACCATCCTCTCCCGCGCCGCGTCAAAGCGCGCCTCGTCTTCCATAGAAAGAATCTAGCGCAAAGTTGCCCGAATGCCAAAGAGGGAATGACGGCGGCCGCGCTCGGCCAGCTTTGCGCCCCGGTCTCTTTGCGCTAAGCTCTGGGCAGCAGACTCATTGGAAGGCCTTATGACCGGACTACTGTGGCAGATCTTTAATGTCATCAAAGAAGCGCTGAACCGGACGATCAAGTTCCCGGAGTTGTTGCTGACACTGCTGGGCTTTGGCGCGACCAAGAAACTGCGCCTGCGCGTGGTCATTCTGCGCGACGAGCGCGGCCTGCCGCTGGCCAGCAACGAGGAGGCGCAGCCCGCCTATGAAGAAGCGCGCCGCATCTTCACGCGCATGGCTGGTGTGTCCGTGGAGCCGGCCGGCTGGCGCGTCGTCACCGCGCCCCACGCCGCACCGAAGGCGGCCCTCGACGTGCACTGCACCGATGGGGCCTGGCAAGATGACCTGGGCACGGCCGGGACGTTCTTTCGCGGCCTGATGGCCAAGTCGACCAGCGGTACACTCATTGGCTACGGCCAGCCCATCACCGTCTTCGTCGTCCGCAGTATGTCAACCCACAACGGCTGCTCGCTGGGCGCGGCGGCCGATTATGTCACCATTGAGGCCAAGACGCTGCGTTCTACCCGCCGCCTGCTGGCCCACGAGGTCGCCCACGCTTGCGGCCTGTGGCACTCCAAGAACCCGGCCAACCTGATGGCCCCGCGCGGCCCCGGCGAGGAACTGGCCCACTGGCAAGCCGCCGTCCTGCGCACGTCGCGCCACGTGACCTTCTTTTAGGGCGACCGCCGGCCACCGATGACTGACCTACTGACCACTATGTCTACCTACGGTTCCCAATCCATGATCGCCCCTCTCCAGTCGGTGCTGGTGCGCCGGCCGGACGAGGCCTTCGGCGCGGCCGACCCCGCCCGCTGGCACTACACCGCCATCCCCGACCTGCTTCTGGCTCGCCAGGAGCACGACGCCTTTGTCAACACCCTGTTGGCCCACGGCGTCGAGGTCGCCTACCACGACGCGCCGCTGCCCGACCACGCCGACGCGCTCTTTGTCCATGACCCCGCGCTCATTACCGACCGCGGGGCCGTCCTCCTGCGCATGGGTAAGGCGTTGCGCGCCGGCGAGGAGGAGGCCATGGGCATCACGTTGCAACGGCTCGGTGTGCCCATCCACTACCGGCTCCACGGCGCGGCCACGGCCGAGGGCGGCGATCTGTTGTGGCTCGACGAGCGGACGCTGTGCGTCGGGCTGAGCTTCCGTACCAACGCCGCCGGCTTCGACCAATTGGCCGAGGCGCTGGATGGTTCGGGCGTGGCCCTGCTCCCGGTGCAGCTGCCCTACTTCGAGGGGCCGGAGGCGTGCCTGCATCTGATGTCGCTCATCAGCCTGGTCGATGCCGATCTGGCCGTGGTCTACCGGCCGCTACTGCCCGTGCCCTTCTACCAACTGCTGGAGGCGCGCGGCGTCCAGCTCATCGACGTGTCCGACGAGGAGTTCGCCACGATGGGCACGAATGTGCTGGCCATTGCCCCGCGCGAGTGCGTCCTGCTGGACCACAACATCCAGACCGCACGCGCGTTGGCGGCGGCCGGCTGCCGCGTGTATCCCTACCGCGGCGACGAGATGTCGTTGAAGGCCGAGGGCGGGCCGACCTGCCTGACCCGGCCGATACTGAGGGGCTAGGGGCGAGGGCAAGAGCGCTCTTCCCTGGCCCCTTCCGCCCCACCGGAGGCACCCATGCCCCGCATTCGCGAACTCGCTCCTTACCCCAGCGTTCTGCCGCCTGGCGCACGCAATGCCATCAGCGACGTGGCCGGCGTCACTGTGGGCCACTTCACGCTCAGCATCGGGGAGGGCACGGCCGACCCCGACTGGCGGCCCGGCCACGGCCCCTTCCGCACCGGCGTGACCGTCATCCTGCCCCACGGCGGCAACCTCTACGACGACAAAGTCGTCGCCGCCGTCCACACCATCAATGGCTTCGGCAAGGTCGCCGGCTTCGAGCAGGTGCGCGAGTTGGGCACGCTGGAGACGCCCATCGCCCTGACCGGCACGATGAACGTGCCGCGCGTGGCCGACGCGCTGATGACCCTGACCGCCGAGCAAAACCCCCACATCGGCGTCGGCTTCCCCGAAACGGGTTGGCGCGGCTATGCCAGCGCCAACCCCCTTGTTGGCGAGACGAGTGACGGTTACCTGAGCGACCTGCAGGCGCGGCCGATTGGTCTGGCCGAGGTGCGGGCGGCGCTGGCCGCGGCCTCGGCCGACGTGGCCGAGGGGGCCGTCGGCGCGGGCACGGGCACGAGCTGCTACGGCTGGAAAGGCGGCATCGGCACGGCCTCGCGCGTCTTGCCGGAACGGGCCGGCGGCTATACGGTCGGGGCGCTGGTGCAGAGCAACTTCGGCCGGGCGGAGGAGCTGGTCATCTGCGGCGTGCCCGTCGGGCGCTCGTTGCGCCCGCCGGCGGACGGTTCCAGGGAACAGGGGCCAGGTTCCAGAGGCCAGGTTCCAGGCTCTAGGGAAGAACCTGGAACCTTCCCCCCCGGCCCCTCTCTTTCGGGCAACTCCATCATGATGATCCTGGCTACCGACGCGCCGCTGGACGCGCGCGGCCTGGGGCGGCTGTGCCAGCGGGCCGCATTCGGCCTGGCGCGAACGGGCAGCACCGGCCACGGCGGCAGCGGCGACTTCGTCGTCGCCTTCAGCGCCAGCCAGCCCATTCCCGACCGCCCCGATTCGCCCCTGGTGCAGCGATCGGCGCTCTACGAGCAGCCACTGCTGGACTGGTTTGCCACGGCCGTTGTCGAAAGCATCGAGGAGGCCATCTACAACAGCCTGCTGATGGCCCACACGGTCGCCGGCCGCAATGGCCACGTCCGCTATGCCCTGCCGGCCGACGAAGTGGCGCGGTTGCTGGGTAAGAGATAGGTTCCAGGGAAAGAACGCTCTTCCCTGGCCCTGGAACCTGGCCCCAGAGTGAATTGGGCGCACACATAGGTACGCCCCTACCCGACCACCGTAGGGGGGCAGACCTGCGTGTCTGCCCTCTCTGGCTCAAAGTTCATAACCTGCTCCAGCCCTGGCCCCTGGAACCTGGCCCCTTCTTAGCAACTTTATATGTGCCGCGTCGTATACTACATGCTATGAGATCGGTCATGCGTTCCAAGATTCACAAGGCGACGGTCGTGCAGGCCGACGTCAATTACATCGGCAGTATCACCATCGACGAAGACCTGATGGACCGCGTCGGTCTTTGGGAGCACGAGAAAGTGCTCGTCGTCAGCAACACCAGCGGCGCGCGGCTGGAAACGTATGTCATCCCCGGCGAGCGTGGGTCGGGCGTCATCAACATGAACGGCGCGGCGGCGCACCTGATTAAGGCGGGCGAGGAAATCATTATCATCGCCTTCGAGTTGACCGACCGGCCGATTCAGGCGACGCAGATTCTGGTGGATGAGAACAACCGGTACGTGAGGGACTTGTAGCGCGATTGCCCGCGAGGCGTACCGTTGGAAGGCGCTTAAAAGCCTTTCTTAACCGAGATTAACTTCTAAGTAGACTGTCTGCCTTGTGCGGTAGACAGTCTATTTTTATAATATAAATGATAAAAATTATCTGATTGATTTGTGGCTCCACGGCGATGCCTGGCCTCTCTTTCGTCAGGCCCCCCGCGCGGCCGAGGATAATACATCATGAAGATTGGTCTGTTCTACGGCTCAAATACGGGCAACACGGAACTGGACGCGCACCTGATTGAGAAAGCGCTAGACAGCCGCGTTCCGGGCATCGTTGACATCTTCAATATTGGCGACGTCGATGTGACGAAGCTGCAAGAGTATGAAAACCTGATCATCGGCTGCCCCACCTGGAACGTCGGTCAACTGCAGGATGACTGGGACATCAAGTTTGACCAGCTCGACCAGCTGGACTTGCACGGCAAACGCGTGGCGATGTTCGGCGTCGGCGATCAGTACGGCTATCCCGATAACTACTGCGATGCCATCGGCATTATCGGCAACAAGTTGGCAGAGCGGGGCGCTGAGTTGGTCGGTTTCACCGACGCCAGCGATTACCAGTTCAGCCACTCGCTGGGTGTTGAAGACGGCGTTTTCCTGGGCCTGGCGCTGGACGACGACAGCGAGGGCGAGTTGACCGAGGAACGCATCGCTGATTGGGTCGTCCAGTTGCTCGTTGACTTCGGCGTGGGCGAGACCGTGGCCTGAGAAGTTGCCCGCTTCTTTCTCTGGCACGTCTCTTATAGGCCGGTATAATCGCCGACCCATGACCAATGCCGCCTATGTAGACGCCCGCCGGCTGACCAAAACGTTTCACACCCCCGCTGGCGACTTCACCGCTCTCAAGGGCATCGATCTCCAGGTCAACCGTGGCGAGTTCGTCGCCATTATTGGCAAGTCCGGCAGCGGCAAATCGACCCTCATCAACCTCATCACCGGCATCGACCGGCCGACGGCGGGCGAGATCGTCGTGGGCGGCGAGCCGCTGCACACCTTCGACGAAGAGCGCATGGCCGAATGGCGCGGCCGCAATCTGGGTATCGTCTTCCAATTCTTCCAACTGCTGCCGACACTGACGCTTGTCGAAAACGTTATGTTGCCGATGGACATCAACCGGCTCTATCCGGCTGCCGAACGGCGCGACCGGGCCATGCGTCTGTTGGCGCTGGTGGAGATGGACGGGCAGGCGCGCAAGCTGCCGGCGGCCGTCTCCGGCGGCCAGCAGCAGCGCGTCGCCATCGCCCGCGCCCTGGCCAACGACCCCGGCCTGCTCATCGCCGACGAGCCGACGGGCAACCTCGACTCGCGCACGGCCGAGAGCATCTTCACCCTCTTCCAACGCCTGGTGGCTGAGGGCAAGACGATCATCATGGTCACCCACGACGAGGCCCGCGCGGCGCGCACCAGCCGCTCCGTTATGATCGCCGACGGCCAGGTGGTCAACGAGCACGTGACGCAGGCTTTGGCGGTGCTGAACTATGACCAACTGGCCGAGGTGCAGCGCTACGTGGCCCCCACCGTTTTCGCCCCCGGCAGCGTCGTCGTGCGCCAGGGTGAGCCGGGCGAGCACTTCTACATCATCACCGGCGGCCGGGCGGAGGTGGGCGTGGAGCAGCCCGACGGCCGCACGCTGCCGGTCGATTCGCTGCGCGCCGGGCAGTACTTCGGCGAGATGGCCCTGCTGGGCCGCCGGCCGCGCCGGGCGACGGTGCGGGCCGCGGCCGACGCGCCGCTGGAGGTCGTCGCCCTGGATGCCGAGCGGTTCAACCAACTGGTCGCGTCTTCGCCCGATCTGCGCGACGAGCTACAGCGCATTGTCCGCCTGCGCGAAACGCAGAGCCGTGTCGAGGCGCTGGCCGCTGTCGGCCGCGACGATGCCGGCCGCGACACGCTGCGCCGCCTGGCGGCCGGCGCGCCGGCGCGCACCTTCGCCCCGGGCGAGACGATCATCCGACAGGGCGACCTGGGCGAAGTGTTCTATCTGATCCTCGACGGCGAGGTCGATGTCTTCGTCCGTCGCGGCGTAGACGACGTACTCATCGATCACCACGGCCCCGGAGCCTACTTTGGCGAGCTGGCCCTTCTGGGCGACCGGCGGCGCACGGCCACCGTCCGCGCCGCCGGAACAGAGACGACGCGCCTGCTGGAACTGGACGCCGCCGCCTTTGCCTCCCTGACGCAGCTCTCCGACCCCTTTGCCGCCGACATTCGCGCCGCCGCCGCCGAACGTGCCGCCCGCCTCCAGGGCGACTGACCGCTGACCACCGGCCGCTGTCAACTGTCCCATGAACACCCTCTGGCTTAAGACCCTCCGCGACCTCTGGCTGTTCAAGGCGCGCACATTGCTCGTCGTCCTGGCCATCGCCGTGGGCACGGCCGCGGTCGGCACGGCCGTGACTAGCCTCGTCGTCCTGCGCCGCGACCTGCGCGAGGGGTACGCGCGCACCAACCCGGCCCACGCCATTCTCGATACGACGCCGTTCGACCCGGCCCTGGCCCGCGAGGTGGCCGCCCTGCCGGAAGTGGGCGAGGCGGACGCGCGGCGGCTGGTGGCCGGGCGGGTGACAATCGCCGGGGAGGAGCGGGTGCTGCTGCTGTGGACGCTGCCCGACGACGCTCTGCGCGTCGGCCGCCTGACGCCGCAGGGCGACGCGTCGTGGCCGCCGCCGGCGGGCGCGCTCCTGCTGGAGCGCTCGGTGCAGCCAGTGCTCGCCGTGGCCGCGGGCGACAATGTGAGCGTGCGCACCAGTGATGGCGACACCTTCCGGCTGGATGTGGCCGGCTTTGTCAACGACATGGCTGTGGCTCCGACGACGGTGCAGCCGGCCGTCTATGGTTACGTGAGCAACGACACGGCCGCGCAGTTGGGGCTTCCGGCGGGCTACAACCAGTTGCAGCTGACCGTCAGCGCGGCCGACCCCGACCGGGCCGCGGTCGAAACGGCGGTGACGGCGGTGACGGACTGGCTGGAGAGCCGCGGTGTGGTGGTGACGCGCGCCGCTATCCCCGAACCGGGCGTCCACTTGATGCAAGGCAATGTCGATACCGGCCTGCTGATGGTCGGCATCCTCGGCGGGCTGACGATGCTTCTCAGCGCCTTCCTCGTGACCAATGTCATGGGCGCGGTCGTGGCCCAGCAAGTGCCGCAGATCGGCGTGCTGAAGGCGCTGGGCGGCGGGCAAGGGCTGGTGTTGCGCCTCTACGGCCGGATGGTGATCATCTTCGGCCTGCTAGCGCTGCTGCTGGCCGTGCCGCTGGGGCTGCTGGGAGCTTACTTCCAATCGACCTTCCTGGCCGGGCAACTGAACTACGACATCCCTTCCTTTGGTCTGACCGCGGCGACACTACTGGTGCAGGGGGCCGGCGCGCTCGTCGTGCCGGCGCTGGCCGCCCTGGGGCCGCTGCGGGCGGCGGCGCGGCTGTCTATCCGCGAGGCGCTGGGCGGGCAGGGTATCGCCGAGCTGGCCGGCGGCCGCCTGGCGCGCCTGGACGCCCTACCGCGGCTGGTGACGCTGTCGCTGCGCAATGTCGTCCGGCGGAGGGCGCGGCTGGCGCTGACGGTGGCGGCGTTGGCCCTGGCCGGGGCGATGTTCATGGCCACGTTTGGGCTGCGCCTGGGGCTGTATCAGGCGGTCGAGATCCTTGTCGGCGAATTCCCCTACGACGTGAGCATCGACCTGGCCGAGTCGCAGCCGGCGCAACGGCTGGAGCGCGAGGCGGCCGATATCGCCGGTGTCACCCGTGTCGAGGCGTGGGGCGTGGCCGACGCGCGACGGGTCTACCCCGACGGCCGCCTGGGGGCCAGCTTCACCCTCTACGGCGTGCCGCCGACGACGCAGATCGCCCCCTTTGCCGAGCGGGCCGGGCGCTGGCTGGCGGATGAGGGGCCAGGGCAGAGTGCTCTTCCCCTGGAACCTGGAACCTTGAACCTGGAACCTTCTCTCTACATCAACTACGAGACTGAGAAGCTGACCCAGCAGCCTGCGGTCGGCGACGGCCTGGCCCTGCGGCTCAACGGGCAGGTGGAGCGGGCGGCGCGGCTGGTGGGCATCAGCCTGCGGCCGTTCGACGCCATGGCCTACATGCCCTACGCCGCCTTCGAGCAGGCCACCGGGCAGCGCGGGCGGGCCGGCCGTCTGGTCGTCTACCTCGACGATGCCGACCCGGCCCGGCAGGCGGCCGTGGCCGACGAACTGACAGCGCGCTTCGAGGCCGCGGGTATCGCCGTGGCCCGGTCGGAGACGGCCGGCAGCTACCGTGCCGGCTACCGGGCGCAGTTCGACACGCTGGTGGTGCTGCTGATGGCCCTGGCCGGGCTAACGGCGCTGGTGGGTGGGCTGGGGCTGGCCAACACGATGGCCCTGAATGTGCTGGAGCGCTCGCGCGAGATCGGCATCCTGCGGTCGCTGGGGGCGCGGCGGCCGCTGCTGCGCCGGCTCATCCTGGTCGAGGGGCTGCTCATTGCCCTGCTCAGCGCCGCCCTGGCCGTGCCGTTGGCGCTGCCGCTGACGGCCGCGCTCGACCGGGTCATGGGCATGTCCCTGCTGGGCAGCCCGCTGCGCTTCGCCTTCGCGCCGCCGGCGGCGCTGGCGTGGCTGGGGCTGGTGGTGGTTATCGCCGTCGTCGCCTGCTGGCTGCCGGCCGAGGGCGCGGCGCGGATGACGATTCGGGAGGCGTTGGCGTATGAGTGACGAGCGGCGTTTGCTGCCGCGACGCGCGGAGTCTTGAAAGGCCCAGACTTTCCCGCGCAAGAGATCTGACGCGGCGGCCACGGGTAGCGAAAGCCCCAATACCTGGCGACGTACCGCCCTTTGTGGAAAAGTCGCATAACGCGGGCTAGACGGCTTTTTTTCAGTTCTTTGCGTCTTGGCGTCCGTGCGTCTTTGCGTTAAATTCCCATTCATCACACGCAAGGAGCACTCCCATGCCTAAACCCACCTCCACCCCCCTGACCGACCCCGTCCATACCCGCGCTCCCTATTGGGCCGATGTGCCCGATGAGCAGTGGATGGACTGGCGCTGGCAGATGTCCCATCGACTCAACTCGGCCGAAGAGCTTGGTCGCGTCATCAACCTGACCGAATCGGAGAAGCGCGCCCTCAGCGCCAAAGGGCTGTTCCGCGTGGACATCACCCCCTACTTTGCCAGCCTCATCGACCCCGACGACCCGTCCTGCCCCGTCCGCAAGCAGGTCATCCCCACCGACCGCGAGATGGTGCCCTTCCAGTCGATGATGGAGGACTCGCTGGCCGAGGACAAGCACTCGCCTGTGCCCGGCCTCGTCCACCGCTATCCCGACCGGGTGCTGATGCTCGTCACCACCCAGTGCGCCAGCTACTGCCGCTACTGCACCCGCAGCCGCATTGTCGGCGACCCGACCCAGACCTTCAGCCGGGCCGAGTTCGACGCCCAGATCGACTACATCGAGCGCACGCCGCAGATTCGCGACGTCCTCCTCTCCGGCGGCGACCCGATGGTGCTGGCCCCCAAGCTGTTGGACATGATCCTCGGCCGCCTGCGGGCCATCCCCCATGTCGAGATCATCCGCATCGGCTCGCGCGTGCCCGTCTTCCTGCCCATGCGCGTCACGCCCGAATTCTGCGAGATGCTGGAGAAGTACCACCCCTTCTGGCTCAACATCCACGTCAATAGCCCCAAGGAGATCACGCCGGAGCTGGCCGCCGCCGCCGACCGGCTGACCCGTGCCGGCGTGCCGTTGGGCAACCAGAGCGTCCTGCTGGCCGGAATCAACGACTCTGTCCACATCCAGCGCAAGCTGGTGCATGAGTTGGTCAAGATCCGCGTCCGTCCCTACTATCTTTACCAGTGCGACCTGGTGGAGGGTTCGGGCCACCTGCGGACGACGGTCAGCAAGGGGATCGAGATCATGGAGGGCTTGCGCGGCCACACCAGCGGCTACGCCGTGCCCACCTACGTCGTTGACGCCCCCGGCGGCGGCGGCAAGATTCCGGTCATGCCCAACTACGTCATCAGCCAGGCCCCCGGCAAAGTCGTCCTGCGCAACTTCGAGGGCTTCATCACCACCTACACCGAACCGCTGGACTACGACCCGGGAGAGATCAGGCACCAGGAGGCGCTCATCGCTCCGCGGCCGGAGCCGGGACAAGAGGGGGTGTTGGCCCTGCTGGAGGGCGAGCGCATGACCATTGAGCCGGAAGGCTTCAGCGATACCCACACTCGTGGTGGCGGCGAACATCGCCTGCGCAGCGGCGAGATCGCCCAGAAGTGGCAGCCGCTGGGCGTCGGCTCTATCGAGATGCACAAGCCGCGGGAGCGGCTGGCGTCGGGCACGAACGAGAACGAATAGGAACGGCTATGAGACCAGCCACTGCGCCCTGCTCGTCCCGGCTGAGGCGCATGTGGGAGACACCTACGCCTATGACGCGCTGAACCGGCTGACGAGCGTGCGCGGCAACCTGAGCCAGGACTATACCTATGACCGACTGGGTAACTTTGACACCGTGACCAAATGGGGCGTGACGTGGGATTACAGCTACCAGAAAGATGATAATCTCACGCACAAGCCCCTACGGCTCACGACAGTCAGCGGTCTGAACTTCTCAGCCGCGCCCACCACCGGCTACGATGGGCGGGGTAACCTGACCCAATATACGCAAGGGGACGTGAGCTCGACGCTGGCCTACGACGTCGAGGGGCGGCTGACGAGCGTGACGACGCAACAGGGAACGCAAGCGACCAAGACGACGGAGTTCTTCTACGACGCCGACGGCAACCGGGTGCGCGTGCTATACCCCGGCACTGGCGGCGATATCTACACGCCATTTCCTGACGTGGAGAAGGCCATTGCCGGCAGCGTAACGACCTGGCGGATCACCTTCAGCGCGGCCGGGCAGATGGTGGCCCAGCGGGTCACGGCCGGCGCGACGGTGACGCTCTACTCGCTGCACACCGACCGCCTGGGCAGCGTGGTGGCCGTGGGCAATGGCGGCGGTGGGCTGGTGA